>JACCDO010533612.1_pt1 | contig 13168 bp, 9 predicted proteins | sample 7446101 | NCBI WGS metagenome assembly JACCDO01 (sample SAMN15323440, study PRJNA562643) | freshwater metagenome | isolation source: river surface water | place: USA:Blue River Watershed | collected 2017-08-16
AACTTAGTCCCGAATAACAAAAGAATAGGTAGATATCTTTATATTTATCATTGGTAGTAACAATATCATAAATACTTTGTGCATGCGATGAGTCGAAGGAGATACGATTCAGCAACTCTTTCGTCTGAGCTTCCACCTGCAAGCTATCTACCAGAGGTGAATCCATCCAATAATTATAATCAATTTAACCTCAAATAACACCTTTGCGTTACCAAGTTGGATTTTGATCGGATCAAATTGATCCCGAGAAATTACGAAGCAGTTCCGGTTCAATTGAGTGATAAAGAAACCTCTTTAGGTGAGTAAAAGGATTCATCGAGGGGTAAGCAGGTGAAATGAAGTTGATCCAAGCTGTTTCCTGAATATATTTAGGGTAAATAGGTGTGAGTAATTTCACTTTCATCGAACCGGGCACGGCCTTCAAGCCACCAAGTTTCCAACGAAGTAAATAGGGACAGAGGAGAACATTGTCAAATATGGTGATTATTCTCTTGTTATTGGCGTTTCTAGCAGCCATTACTACTGCTATTCAACCTTCAGCAGTTATTGACGTAAAACTATTAGTTGATAATAAAGTTGTGAGTGAAACAGATGATATTTTTACTTGTTTCAACCTGGATTGGTGGCCAGTCACGAAGAACGATTACGGCTACTACGCATGGGATAAGAAGTCATCGATCATTAATCTTGATATAGATAACCAGTTAATAAAAAATGCCGTCAAAGCTTTTAATGGAAAATCTATTCTACGTCTTGGAGGAAGTCTTGGAGACTTTGTAATATATAATGTTACAAATCAAGCCTCTGCAGATGGTTATTGTAAATATGACGAGTTTTCCGAACCAACTAATACTACTAGAATTGGATATGATTTCTTTAGTGGTTGTTTAAATATGGATCGTTGGGATTCATTGAATTCTTTTTGTGTGGAAAATGACTGTAATATTGCGTTTGGATTGAACGCTTTATATGGACGTAATATTCCATACAATCAATGCGCTCCTGATGTTAACTGTCATTCTAATTCATCAATGAATAGTTGTTGCACCAATGTTACTGGTAACTGGGATCCATCACAATCCGAGCTATTGATTCGTTACTCAAAGGAGAAGAATTATAAGATTTACGCCTATGAGTTAGGCAATGAATTAGTCGGTGATAAAGGTATTCAGTCACACATAAGTGTTGAGGATTACTTGGTTGATTGGCAGTCGTTTACATCGGTACTTAATGATGTATATAGTGATAATATGGATGAGAAACCATACACGGTTGTAGCTGATACCACCTGGATGAGTTCATGGTACGGGGCTTTCCTTGATGCTATCCCTGACGACAACAAACCTGATGTTGTTACACATCACCTTTATTCAATGGGACCTGGCGTTGACCCTAATTTATGGGAGTATGCACTCAATGTCACGTATCTTGATAAAGTTCGAGTGCTTGGTGCAGATGTGAATAAAGTGGTATCTACATACTCTCCTACTTCCTCCATATGGTTAGGAGAAGGAGGTGGTGCATATAATAGTGGCGGCAATAACACGACTAATAGCTTTAATTCAGGATTTTGGTTTCTTGATCAAATTGCATCCTTTGCTGTCAACGGACACGGTGCTTACTGCAGACAGACACTTGTAGGTGGTTATTATAGTTTACTAGACACCTCATCATTCGTCCCTAATCCTGACTACTATTCATTGCTTTTGTTCTCCAAGTTAATGAGTACACAAGTCATCTCCGCCAGTACCAAATATACTGATGCAGTCTCGGATCAGTTACGTGTTTATGCTCATTGCACTGCTACTACTAGTGCAAACTATAAAGCTGGATCTGTCACTGTTCTTGTAATCAATTTATCCAACAACCTTGCATTCAGTATTGATCATATTGAAGGAGCAAATGGTAAGAATTACTTGCGTAAGTCTGACCGTTACGAATACATCCTATCCTCGTACTATAGCGACGCTGACGAGAGAACCTTGTTAGCTTCACGTCAAGTTATGTTGAATGGAAAGCTTCTTGAAGTTGTCAACAATGAAATTCCATCTGTTGATGGTGAAAATGTGTCGAGGGAACACGGCACATTCGTGATGAAACCACTCACATACGGATATTTAGAATTTCCAGATGCAGGCGAGACCACTCTCTGCGCCAATGCTTAAGCCATATTGATTTATTTTGTGCTCAGTAAATAGTTTAACATATTACTCTTCTTGTTAGGGTGCGCCTTCAACGGTACACTAACACTTCTAGAAAAAAAATCACAATCCAATCAACTATAGAAATGAAAGTAGCCGATTGGTGTGTTCATCTTGCTCTTTGTGACTCGATAAACCATGAATTTCCTTTGCAAAAGTTTATGAATGACTTACGGAGGCTATGCGAAAGTATGAATAACGTAACGATAGAATGCAGTGCGGTTGCAATAAAAACCTTGTATAAAGTGCATGTAAAGCATGCACAATGCAGAGATTCGATAGTATCGACGGCAGTACGAATCATCTTGAAGTGTAAAAGACCTGCTATACAAGAACAATTTGTGGCATTGATCACTAATTTAAAATCTGATGAGGTTTCTACTAATTGTGGGTCGTGCTTATTCTATCATATTCGAGTTCACCTCATTCAACTTGCAGACATAGTCATGAGATCTAGTGACAACTCTGCGGTATGCCTAAAGTTTATCCATCTACTTGAGCGAGTAATTTTATCATTAGTAGGTCATCCTTATGTTATCCTTCAATTGTTATATCTTGACTTCAGTATGATTACAAGGAATCAGATCAATTATGGCGAAGATGCGCTTTCTTCTGCAGAAGTTGATGAGATTATTGCTAAAACAAATAACATTGAAGCGTGCTGTGCAGATGTTATCAACATGCTATCAAAGCGAGGTAGCAGTACTGGTGATACCTCGATAGAAGTAGGAATAGTCCAACTCTTTGCTACCATTGCACTTACGGCATTCGAGCTTGTAGGTGCCAAGATCATCGCTATTCTAACCAAGAAAAGAGCCAACACTTCTTCGAACGAATTGAGGCTCGTTTCTAGTGCGTTGTTATTCGACTTAGTAACGGCTTATCCTGCGAGTCTGTGGAATACTGTGCTAATGACAACATTGAAAGACGACTTGATGGCCAAGAAAGCGTCCATCCAATCGTTCACAATCACTGCGTTCTGCCGCATACTTCGCGTTAGTTTATACCTGTCAGTTCCACTTGACCTGCATCAGCATGCATTCGTGGATGTCATATGTGCGATACTAACGCAGAGTAAGATGAAGCAGCGGATAGACCAGCATATTACCCAGTACCACAACGTGGACGACTTTCACTGCTTATTGAACGAGTCTAATGAGTTGCAACTGCCACTATTCATTCCCAATATACGAGCCATCCTCGACGACCTTCGTCATGTGCACGGTCGCAGTGAATACAAGAAATACGCAGCAAATGTCTTGAGTAAGCTGATACAACGAATATACGAGCTCGTGGTGCTGCGGATACACGACGAGAACGTGCCTGCCATGTACACCTCAAGCTACATCCGGTTGCTTCTGCAGCAGTACTACAATATCATAAGCGTCTATTTTACTCATAACGACCTCCGCGACTTGGAGTTGAGCTCAACTACAGGCGCTATCACTGATGCGACGCACTTGTACTGCTCGTTGGCCCACGAAGGATTCGAAGCAGAGTTTGACGTGGATATGCTGCACGATGTGTTCCACACCTTCGGCTCGTTGGATATCGCAGCTGCCTTCCAAACAGGCGTCAATAGCAAGCATTGATTGTAATAATGATGTGGTTACTAATATATACAAAGAATTATTTACTTAGTTGATGAGGGAACTCAGGGCGTAGGAACACGCTGCCATAAGGCACTAACGGGTTCTGGCGAATCACTTTACTCTTGGCTGCACCACCTGCCTTCTGCCTGTTTGTCGTGTAAGCAACGTAAGAAATCACACCATTATCTTCGCCATAGGGATCTTTATCACGTAGCTTGCGGTTCTTCTTACCCCAATGCTTGAGTCGCTTATGCTCTCGCTTTGTAGATGACTCAGCTCCTTCCTCGGTGCCAGTTGTCACGCTTTCATCATATGCAGCAGCATATTCCTCTTCTTCTCTCGATACAGTGTCTACATCCGCAGCACCATCACCACCATCTTCTTCTTCATCATCGCTGTTGTTATTATCATACTTACCATCGCCAAACACCATGTCTGACTCGACCTCGCCGCCAGTACTATGCTTCTTTGTACTACCTAATGTGATCTCTTCTTCCGCCTCCTTGATGCGTAATAATGCTATTCTCTCTGCTATTTTCTCTCTACGGACCATGACCTTCTCTGACTCTAGCAACCATCTATCAACGTCAGTTACAACGGCTGGCACAGATACATACAGTATAAGTCCATCGTTGAAGTCTCGCAGCATTTCTTTACACGCGCGGAATTCGTCCCAACGACCTGTGCCATTGGTTATATAACCCTTGACTGCACAATAAGCACTCAGCATCTCATGTCCAGTTGGTGGTCGCTCCGGATTATCCATCAAATCAAGGTCGCGTTGAATATGCATACCATATGCAGCTTCCAATAGATGCATTGGTACTCTGCATGCAATGACATTAGCGGGATCAACATAGTCACGCATTTGATTGATGGGTAGAATACCAGAGCAAAGCATCTCACCAGTACTCGCCATGAATGACGGGAACACCAGACCGGGGCAATCGCACAGCATCACGGTCTCGTTGACCATTAGAGTTTGGAAATGCTTTGTCTTACCAGGTGTGGATGATACACCTACGCGCACCACTCCGTGTGTTGACTTGCTTACACCTAACAATGTGTTGATAACGGAACTTTTACCAACGTTTGGGTACCCTAACATACCGATGCATACACGGTCGCCGTGCCTTGGCTGTGGTTGGATGCCTAGAAATGCAGGTATTAATTGCAGCAACAAAATCATTTCATCTCTATTCAACACTTTACTTCGACACTTAATTCGCTCTGCTTCCTCAAGACTATGTATACTATCCTTCTTATCCGTGCCACCGTTAGCATCCTGGCTGATGGAGCTGGTGATGTCTTGCGCTAGACTCTCCATCTCCTCTGCATCTACTACATTGCTATCACTGGTGTTGGCATCAAGCTTCTCTTGCTCATAAAATGCCGAGTAAAATACATATTTAATACCCATTGAAGTCAATTGCTTTGCCCAATGAAGCCGTTGATAATCCGTTAAGAAATCTGCTTTATTCACCAATAGCACCATATGCTTCGGTGGTGACTGCTCCAGAGCATATTTCATTAGATCAGAAGTATAGTATAGTAATGGGTTTCTTGCATCAACTATCTGTATAGCCATATCCGATCGCTCCAACACCCGCCATAATTGCCTCCAAACTTCAATATTCTTCTCAAATGGAGTAACTTTCAAGGATTGATTGGCTAATTCCATGCCGGCGATATCACGTCGCCATGCTAGAAATGCATCCTTTTCTCTTCGATCAACTTCTTCACCTGTCATTTCTCTATTCCATGCTGGTTTACGTGGTATTTTTAAATGTTTATAATCATAATTATTTGTTGACATGCTTTGTATGGTAGTAGTCACACTTGGTTCTACTAAGAATGCATCATATTGATGTACACGATGCACTGGAACAGCCGTACCAGCCATCTCTGATGATGCAACATAATCCTCCAACGCCGAGGTCTCAAGCATAGACATCATATTTACATGCTTTTCCTTGTAATCAATCCCTTTCGCTCCCTGCATCTGCCGTTTTATCAACGCTTTACCAAAGTCTTTGTCTTTCAACTTTGGTTTACCTTTTCCTTGTCCTCCTTGCTTTGGCATATTTACTCACTGATTTTTATTATCTCGTACAGCTTTCGCTTGCTCACTAATTTACCCGTTTACTTAACCTTTAAATCAACACTCAGTGGGACACACCAAGCCACTTTTTTCTATTGGTGTCCATCTCGATTTTTGGCGATGACGGTACTGCGGCCGCAGGCCTCGTGATAAAGAAAAAAGTTTTAAGTTTACACTAATACATCCTTACATAAATACAAAATCACTACAAATATATGTCTTCAGCTGAAAACAGACGTCGCGGTGGACACGGTGGACTGTTGGAGGTTGTTGATATTACTGACTGGTGACTTATTGCTATTCACTATTTTGTTTGAATTCTTAGTGTTTTCTGCAAATATAATCCCATTTGTTCTTGATAAATCTGCGTATTTCTTAGCAGCGTTAACTTGTCCTTTACTGGACCATGGTGCGTACATCGAGAAAGTAAGTAGTAGTACCTCGTTCTCATCAATGACTGCCTTTTCAACAACACCCCATCGATCACCTCGTTTTTTAAGTCCAACTTCAGCCGCATAACCATGAGCTGCTAGTTGCTGCATGTACTTATTCAAGGCACCTTCTGGTGGCAGTGAGTTATTATGAGTTTGAAGGGTACGATCGTCATTGATGATAAACTGTATTAATAATTCATCATTCACCACAAATTTTACTTTAAACCTTAAGTGACCCCAATCTTGTTGAATAATCTTGAATATTCTACCAGTCCACAGCTGCGCCGCCTCCTTGTCTTTCTCTTTTTCTCTTCCAACATTTGCACGAAATGGACCACATAAAAATTTTGTACTATTGTAACAGTCTGACCTTGTAACTTTAGTAAAGTCAACTGATCCAGAGCTAGGACCCAGAATAGAAGGAGTGTAGTTATTGGCATCTCCAAACAAATCTTCTGTTTTATGAACCTGTTTCGATATTACCTTGAATGGTTTCCGACAGAACGATTCCATTTGTATTCTTTTTCCTTCTTTATCTGCCTTTTCTAATTGATTAAACTTTGTGAATTCAGTGCCTATATGCACAACTTCACCGAACAAACCAGCAGCTGTTTTCGATGGTGGTTTCTTTGTTATTTTCATAATATCACGCTGTAATGGTAATAAATTACTGGTTGTGTTCTGGTTCATGGTATATTGGATCTCCCCCGGTTTAATCGAAGCAGGAAGTTTTTTAAGTGACCAACATGAACCAGAGCGAAAGGAGTTCGTTACTCTTTCAATTTCACCATGAGTATAAGGCGGTAATGTTGACGAAAATGTTGGTTTTAAATAATGTGGTGTGGTTGGTACTCCTTGTTCATTGCTATCAACATTACTTAACGGATTTGCCGGTTGATGCTCAGGATACTCCGCATACTTTTGGATAAACAAGTCCAGCTCATCATTTCTGATCTCCATTTCCTCGTCTCTTTTCTATTCTACATTTTGTCGTTACCTACTTCCTTCTCCGCTCTTGACCCATCTCCAAAACAATAGAAGGATACATTTTTAATCAAGATTTTAGTGGCAAGTAAGCCGAAATAGGTAAACGAGAACGCCCCACCTTGTGTGTAGCGGGAATAGAGCTGAATACGCTTCTATTTCTCTCAACAAGAGCCCGTTTCTACCGGCCTTCATCTATTCGCCAAAATCTTCAAGACTGGTAAAAAGAGTAGGAAGTAAAAGAGTAAACTCGAGGGGAATTTTGAGGATACTCTTGTAGAAATGCACGTGTTTTCGTCGTTTCTGGTTGCTTTATCAGTTGTCCTGTTAACGCAGTCACTTGTTGATGGTTACGTTAGTCAATTAGCAGGTATAAAGTGGAGAAGAAATAGTCTTATTATACGTCGAGAAAACGATGGTAATGATTTGATGGACTATCAGATACAGTATCCGTCTTCGTCTTCACCATCGAATGACTTTGATTCTAATCAGGAAACAGAAGGACCAGATTTATTTCAACGTGATGCAATAACCTCCCAAGATGAGTCTGTTTTAGTAGTTGCTGGACCAGGTGCTGGCAAAACAAGAGTCTTATCTGCTCGATTAGCATATTTACTACAATCGGCAATTTGTGATCCAAATGAAATCTTAGTGATCTCGTTTACAAATAGTGCAGCTGATAGATTAAGAAAAAAAGCAGATGAAATACTAATAGGATCAGTAGCTACAACCAAAGGTGTTGTTTCCGATACATTTCATGGCTTTTGCTTATCTGTTCTAAGAAAATATTCACATCTAATATACCAAACACAGAAGAAAATTATGATAATTGATGATACTGATCAAATTTCCATCATGTTAAAATTGTTAGAAGCAAAGGGATATCCTCCTAACCAGTCCAGCGCATCCAACATCCTGCGGCAGATTAGGTACTGGAAAGAGCTGGGGTTGGGCTATTTAGGCATCAAAAAGCGTAATTTACAAAGTTGGACTGAGCAAAGAGCCTATGAAATGTATCCCGAATACCAGACCAAGCTGAAAACACTAGCTGCATTAGATGTTGGTGATTTATTACTAGAAACCCTTCGATTATTCCGCAGATATCCGCAGATACTCAATGAATATCGGTCCCAATTCAAGCATATAATCGTTGATGAGTTCCAAGACGTGTCACCTGCGCAATACGACATACTACGCATGTTGGCGTTAGGATCTCGTCTAGGTAATAGTATAAGCTTGGTTGATGATATAGGTAATGACAGCGGCGTCATCAACATGCGGGATAGGTCATCTTTAACCCGCTTTCCTCCGCAAGAAGTGCGTGATGACATCAAGGTCAATGTGTTCTGTGCTGGTGATGATGATCAGTCTATATATGGATGGCGAGGTGCGCAAGTTGAATTAATGCGCCGTTTTCGCTTTGATTTCCCAGGTGCTAAATTATTACGATTTCAAACATCGTATCGCATGCATGACACGCTGTGCAAGGTATCGAGTGCCATCGCCTCGCCGTTGCCAGGAAGAATACAAAAATCTTTGAAATCCAACGTTTTATTGAATATATTTGACAGTGATGATGTTGTTGGTGATGCAGATGAAGCGAGACAAACGAGTACAAACAAGGAGACAAGAGCAGGGATTGAAGTGCGGAGAATGCTTAGTGATGAAGATGAAATCGCATGGATTGTGTCGTATTTACAGAAAAAAATGACTACTTTAAGCATGAGTGATAAGACAAAAGAAGAAGATTTTAGTGTCGCAATCCTTGCGCGTACTCAGCACGACCTGCGGCGAGTCATGAATGCCTTGGATGAATGCAAGCTCTCCTACCGGTCCAGAGGCTACGGCAGCTCAACTCTACCCATCACCGTGATATCACCCATCAACTTGTTAAAATTATTAATAAATCCGGATGACGACGTGGCGTTTCAAGCTGCTATTGACAACGACATCATACTTAGTGCTGTAACCGCGCATGATGTCTCTAGCGTTATCCTTCTGCAAGTCAAATCCCTAGCTATGCAGAAGGGTATCTCTCTATTCAAGAGTGCACGTCAATGTATCTTGACGGACCTGTTGAAGGGCAAGTATGCCACTGCATTGAGCAGGTTTATTCAGAAGTACGACGCATGGCGGTCAGACTTTCAGCGATACTATAGACGTGGTGAGAGCGGACAGAAGACGATAAGAAACATACTCTATTCCGCCTATTCTAGCCGTTGGAACAGTGAGTTCTCCCGGGCTGTGGATGAGTTGAGTAAATCAGCATGTGGGTTTGATACACTAAATAATTTCTTCGAAACAATTCAGTTAGAAGGTGACTATGTGGTCGATCAGTCAAGCATACCAGCTAGTAATCCCATGAGCATGCTGGCACCGCGTACGAGTCGCGTAACCATCTGGACTATGGTGATGCACGCGGCAAAAGGACTAGAGTTTGATGAGGTTTTGCTGCCATTTTGGGTAGACGGCAACGTGCCCAAGAGTAACTCACCAGATGAAAGACGGCTGGCATTTGTATCACTTACTCGCGCAAGAGAAAGAGTGATGATATCATATGCGCAGCGGAAGATAAATAATTCTTTGCCCAAGAAGAGCTTCTCGTTGAAGCCGTCGCCGTTTATTGACGAGATCTTTGATGTTAACAACAGCTTTATTACCTTCGAGGACGTGGCAAGCATCGCTGCTGATCGACCTATTATGTCGTCAATAGTCGCGTCGCCATCGCAGAATAAAGAGAAGTTTGTGAAAGGATTCATCAACCAAGCAAGCAGCTCATACTCATCAACTGCCAGTAGAGCTAGTGGCGCAGTAGGGGGCGCAGTAGGTGGTTCACAACCACAAAAAAGCCAAGACTTAGGCACTCATCCTTATTTATCTGATGATTTAAAAAGAATTATATCAAAGCAAAGCAATGAAGCAGTAGTAGTAAGTGCAGGAGAAGCTACTAATGCTGCGTCGAGTATCACCGTCACGGTGAACAGCAACACTAAAAGCAGTGGAGTAACCAAAGCAACACGATCACTCTTTCCCGAAGCATCTCAACTCACAACCGTTGACGTCAACCGGTTGCTGTTTGAATCAAAAGCAAGTAAAACGGAGTTAAAACAGTACTTCAAAGCAGCTCTTGCCTCGCTGTACCAGATCAAGCGCGGTTTGATTGAGGTAGTCAACGACGAGGGCGTTGTCACCACCAAGCAGCTATCGCGGGCCACAGCTATTGAGATAGGTAAGTATTTAATAGGTAAAATGAAGAATAAGAGTTAAGTATAGATAAAGTGTACAATATTATAACTATATGACAGTATATTCTGCTCTACTTGCAACGCGTCCAGTCACCGCACGGCGCACTTACTACCTAGTCAAGTCGCACGATAGGAATAACACGTTGGAGTAATCCTTTAAGATATTAAAACCTAATTTCAAGTAAAGATTCAGCGCAATTGCACCTGGTTCTGCATGTAGAAATAGTTGGTCATATCCCCATGCTTTAGCTTCTACTTGACAAGATTTTACTAACAACTTACCAAGTCCAGCACCGCGATAGCTCGGTGCTACGAGTAAGTTACATAAATATGGTTGTAATAAGTTTGGTGGTGAAGAGTATAGCTCTTTTCTCTTAGCTAATACTAATGGTTTTAATGCCTTTAAAGCGAGTGAATAAACAAGTTGAGAGTGAATAAGGGAATAAAATTACCTTAAGTGTACCATCACACGGTTGTAATGATAAATCAACAAAGCCAATTAATTTCATGCTCGATTTCATTTTTAAGCCGATTAACTTGTGTCCCATTCGATCGGGGAACAAAACTTTAGGAATGAATAGTGATATAATACTCCATTGAAGTGAAAAATAATTTTGTATTGTATCTTGTTGATGTCGAAATTGCTCCCCAGCTAGATATATTAATTCTGGAATATCCTTGACTTGAACATCCTCTATAAACACATCAAATGCGGGTGGCGGTGATGTAGATATAGGTGTCGATGTAACAAGAGGCGACTCTGTACTAGTTTGGTCATTTTTCATAGAGAAACGACAAGCGACGGGACTGTATCTCGTACCAATAGGACGAAACCCATAAGCAAATGCTGCAAGAGACACAAGCACCGCAAACAGAAGTATCATTGAGATATATACTAACTCCTTTCACGTTCTGATGAAATAGATGCTTCTTCTCCCGACTCCTTTTCAAATTTTTGCTTGCGTACGTCCACACCCAGTACCGGTAAGGTGAGTAAGAAATAGTAAAGTGAGTGAGTAAGTAAGTAAGTAAGTGAATGAGATTAAAAATACAACTTATAACAAGAGCTAGTAACTACCAGGTCAACTTGGCGTCAAACCGAGCGACACATATAGCGAATGCTTGAAGCAACGACAATGGATGCTTAAAATCCATATTATAACAGTCATCAGTGGTCTTCCCCATCTGCATAAGGAACTCCTTCTCACCATCCGGGATCTGCGTGACTCTGCTGTCTTGGGGAGCAGATTCAACTAACTGGAAATTCTTGACTGACGCCACGTTTGCCCGGCCTTTAAAGTCCACCAAACAAGAGGAAAGCGGGTCGTACTTACTCGTCCGCTCGTTCAAAATAAAGATCTTGGAGCCAAGTAATTCGTTCTGTTTTCCTGCTGCGCGCACACGCGAGAATGGTGATACCTAAGGGAGTGAGTGAGTGAGTGAGTATGAGTGAGTGAGTATGAGTGAGTGAGTAAGAGTGAGTGAGTGAGTGAGTGAGTGAGTGAGTGAGTGAGTAAGTAAGTGAGTAAGTGAGTGAGTGAGTGAGTGAGTAAGAGTGAGTGAGTATGTTACCAATACTTTGGAGCATTTACTGATGTTGTTCTTATCATCAGCTGAAAATTGATCGGGATTCGCTATGCAATTAAAATTATTATTGGGTATACACACTTCCGTGCCACGTACACCAGGTGGAGGAGGCCGTTTCTTTGTATTAAAATGTATAACGGCTAATTCTTTCCTAAATAAAGACGCATCATGAGCATCGCTAGGTACACCACTAAGGCGGCTACTTCTCGCTTCTTCTTCTTCATCATCCACACCATCATCACTATCTTTACTACTTTTACCTGAGTGAGTGAGTGAGTGAGTGAGTAAGAGTTAGTGAGTGAGTTGAGTGAGTGAGTGAGTGAGTGAGTGAGTGAGTAAGAGTGAGTGAGTAGGTGAGTGAGTAAGTGAGTGAGTGAGTAAGTAAGTGAATGAGTGAGTGAGCGAGTAAGTAAGTGAGTGAGTGAGTACCTTTACCACTCGAGGAACTCTTACTATCAGCATCATCATCGGTCCGAGACAAGGTTCCATGGTCATACAGCACGTAGTCCGAAGAAGAAATTTGACGCAATTTACCTAGATATAACCGACTCCTCTTCTCCCTTTTGAGCCACAAATCCTCTTGCTTTAACGAGAAAATATAATGCGCTGAGAGCGACGGCACCTTCCGGCACACGATGAGCTCACGGCCAGTTCCGTCCTCTAAGTCAGCGCATAGAGAATAAAACGGTTGGAAGAAGTTTGAACCACTGCGATTTCTCTCGATGTAACACTTTGTTATTGTACCTGGATCACATGGTGATAGCACAAAATGGCGCAACTCACGATAGGTGGCCTTGGTGAATGAGTAAGAGTGAGTGAGTGAGTGAGTGAGTGAGTGAGCGAGTGAGTGAGTGGAGAAGGAGTACCTTTAATATACTATGGAAATTATAAGAAATTAATTTGGGTTTTGCTGAAGCATTGCTAATTGAAGCTCTATTACTATTCTTTTCTTCTGCAATTGGCACGTTAGTAGTAACTTGTTGCCTAGTGGCATATGCACCATCGTCTTTACTACTAGCATATG
>JACCDO012416820.1_pt1 | contig 13168 bp, 6 predicted proteins | sample 7446101 | NCBI WGS metagenome assembly JACCDO01 (sample SAMN15323440, study PRJNA562643) | freshwater metagenome | isolation source: river surface water | place: USA:Blue River Watershed | collected 2017-08-16
AACAGAGCAGAAGAATAGCACTATGGACCGAAAGGTATCCCGTCGTAGAAATACCGCGCAAAACAAAGTCAAGTCTAAATAATGTGTCATTTCAGATTAAGAGTTTTATCTTTTGAGATAGTAAAAGCCCCATTAGGGCACCGGTCAACTGCAAGGAGAAATGTCACTACATCAATTATGTATTGCAGTCTGGCAATCCTAAAGTATTATTTCGTAATTTGTGGATTTAAAACATTAAGTTATTTTTGGTGCTAAGCTGTATTACATATAAGACAAAATTGTTTATAAATACGCATGCTAAATATCCAGCATGCGCGAAAGGGCTAAATCGCGTTGCGCTTTCTTGGCAGCCAGTTGAGCAGTATCAACAGGATTAATAGAATCAGTAGCAGTCGCTTTCCTTGAGTCGTTACTGGGTTCAACTTTTGGCTTCGAAACAATCATAGCTGGTGCTTCAACAGCCGCTCGGACACTACTCGTTTTTGACACGGAGGAATTATCCATGGAGCGCTGAGCATTGGCATCTACCGAAGGAGGATATTGCAACACATATTCATCAAGACTAATGGCCGTGCTCTCACCTTCCAAGAGATCGGCTAGGTATCGAAGCCGTACTGCGCTCTGTTTGCGAATTAAAGAGTTAGTGCTAGAATTAAGAGCATCTGCAATGTCGAGAAGTTTATCTCCTATGGCAGCGTTGCTCGAGCGCAATTTGTTGGAGATCTGCGCTTGACTAGAAGACACGGCTTCTTGAGATGAGAATGCTACGGCCACAGGAGTGCTCGTATCGCGTGGCTCCTTGATAGACTTCTGGGGTGACGTTGGAGAAGTTGTGGAGGAATAATCTCTATCTTCGTCACTAAAAGCAAATAGTGAGGCTAGCTTGCTGTTTTTCTCCTTGCCCTGTGCAGAATCCGATGTCTTCTTGCTGCTGCTGGCGAACACTGAGGAATCGTCATCATTAACCAAGTTGTCCAGCAGATTACTTTTCTTGTCGAAAGGATCTACCGGGTCGTAGGCTAAGTCAGAAGTTGTGGCAGAACTTGTTCCTGAAGCAGTTGAACCAGCCTTAGTCCCAACTATTGCCCCCATAGCTTTACTTAGATTGTCCAAGCCACTTCCAGCTTTGTTTGCCACCACTGCAGCTTTCTGAAGCATTCTCCCGGGCAGGGACGGTGACGGATGCGGCGCAAGTGCAGCTTTGCTCGTTTCTTCCTTAGACATGCGCTCAACAGATGCTATGCGCGCACGTGACGAGGGTGAGTCATCTCCCGTCTCCGTCGACGCCATTTTACTAGGCGCGGTGCTTAAAGCGCCACCACCTAACCAAGCAGGTTTCCGCGCAACTGCATTAGTGGCGGAAGCCATTCCAGGTCTTGAATCGGATACCTTTAGATAGGACTCCTTGATTAGTGTATCGGCACCACGCCGTGAAGAACTTGAAGATTCCAATATGCCTGCACCGATTTTATCCGCTTTTACGAGCAAGGGCATGACATCTGACACCGGCGGGTAATGCATCAGCAATTTTAAAGCGATATTGACATCACCTTCCAGAATTTCACCGCGCACACTAATAATCATGCTCAATGCAAAATCGCCGATAAAATCCAGAATAGGTCCATAATCACCGTAACGTCGGCGTTTCTTAGGACTAGTGGAGCTTCCCGCCGCGCCATCGTACGCGCTTGCGAGAAGCCAGTCCCATACGCGAAAGCTCATCGTATGCGTCATGGGAAACTCACGACCAAATAGCAGGCGCGTCCACCGCATTCCATATACCTGCGCGTACACATTATTATCCATTAAAAAAGCGCAAAGTGTGGAGTCTAACTTCATCAGATGCTTTTCTTGCAGGGCTGTTACGAAGTGAACGATTTCCGGTTGATTTTCTGATCCATGTTTTTTCGGGGCAGGGTCGTAGAGAACTTGGACCTGTTTCATAAGGCTTTCGAACATCCAATAGCTATGAGCCTCGATTCCAGCTGCAGAAACTGCGCCTGCCAGAGGCGAAGTTGATGGCAGTGCTTGAAGCTCCACCTCTAATGCATAGAGCATCGGTGCCACAAGCTCATGCATTCCTTGGCGATAAGATATATGCTTATTGCGTATAGACCATAAAAGTAAAATATCTAACAGTATTTTCCTACGCTCTGATGTTTGGAAATAAAAGTCAGGAATGCCGCCAAGATAGAGACGCTCCAGATCCCCTTCAATGAATCTACTCAGTTCGATCATTTTCTCGTAAGCAGTCCAGGAATCTTCTCCTGCTTCACCCGATGTGCTCGTGGGTGTATCAAATAATCCGGAAAGTGGATCGGCTTGGACTTTATCTGCAGATGGCATTGTTGCCAATTTCAAAGCGTAATAGTCCGTGGTCATTCGCTCTATAAGTATATTCCATCCTTTACAAATATTATCAGTATCTTCCAATGGCATCAAGTTTGATGGAATGGGAAGCACGCCAAGGAACAGTCTCCAAAGCAAGGCTCGGGATGGCTCATCACATGACTGCGCTCTCGGATTTCTCTGCGCAGCCACCACCTCCTTTAATTCTGCGAAGGTAAGATTTGATTCAAATAAGTGCTTCGATAGCTCGGTTAGCAGCACCATGATAATCCTCAAAATCAACTTTAAAGAGGATTGCCTGATTAGAGCATTGCCCCATTCGTAAATTGAAGCGGTCAAAAAATGGGCAATAGAGAGAAGATATTTCTTTCTATAATACATTCACGGTTATTTTCGTCTGGATAGTGTAGTAGGGCTGTAAAATACTTTTTGGAGACTTTTGTTAACGTCTCGTTTCGTATTATTTTATCAACTATTCTGTCGTATTCCTATCCTCGCTCGATTAGATCGCACCTAGAGCAAAATGTCAGCAATGACAGTCGCATCCTTCAATGGGTGTAAAGTTTACAACCTTACGGGTACTAAAAGTTTGCCGATGTTTCTTACGGACAATAAAAAGCGTCAACTTTCCAAAGATGACGACTACCGGCGACGCCTCGAGTTGATACAGGACTTCGAGATGACTACTGCCACACAATGTGTGAAAATGACCGCTGATGGTGAGCATATAATTATAACAGGTGGTTATCCACCAATGGTACGCTGTTATACTGTGTCCGACTTGGCTCAGAAATTTCAACGTGGCCTTACTTCCGATGTCGTCGCTTTTGAGTGTCTCAGTGACAACTATGGTAAATTAGCATTTTTACAAGCAGATCGCACTCTTGCCTTTCATGCTCCCTATGGTAAGCACTACGATGTGCGTATCCCCAAATTTGGTCGGGATTTAGTATATGGCTGGGAAAATTGTGATATGTATGTAGGGACTTCTGGCAAAGAGGTCTATCGATTAAATTTGGAATCTGGACAATTCAAGGAACCGTTTGAGCTTGAAAATGCAGGATGCAACAAGCTACGAATAAATCAAGTGCATCGCTTATTGGCATGTGGTTGTGATGGTGGAGCTGTGGAATTCTGGGATACCAGGGCTCGACGCAGTGTGGCGTTGCATCACGTGGCAACTGAAGGAGAAGCCGTGGATGTCACGGCTCTTACTTGGGACATAGACGGTCTGACTCTTGGAGTTGGAACGTCCTCCGGAAACTGCATTCTTTATGATATACGCAGTAAGGTTCCTGTCTACACCAAAGAGCATCAATATGGGCTTCCAATCGTTGACATCACATTCCACAACAACTCCCGCCATATTGTGTCTACAGATAAAAAAATCGTCAAAATTTGGGAGCGTGATGAACCTAATATTGGAAAAATTATGACCAATATTGAAACCCCTGCAGATATTAATGCTGCACATGTTGTCTCTGATAAGCGTGGCCAGTCCGGGCTCATTCTCCTCGCTGGTGAGCAAAGTAAAGTTATGACTTACTTTGTGCCGCAGCTTGGCCCCGCGCCGCGTTGGTGCTCTTTCCTAGAAGGATTAACTGAAGAGCTGGATGAGACTAACAATAACACTGTATATGAAGACTACAAGTTTGTCACGAAGGCTGAATTGGAGGAGCTCGGAGCGAGTGCCCTGGTGGGTACACCTATGTTGAAAGGATATATGCATGGATATTTCATGGAAATGAAGTTGTATAACAAGCTACGCGCAGTCAGCAAGCCTTTTGAGTACGAGGAGCATCGCAAGAAGCGTATCAAGGAAAAGATCGATGAGAAGAGGTCCAGCCGTATTATCCCTCAGAAGCGATTGCCCAAGGTGAACAAAGAACTTGCAGAGAAACTTCTTCGTGGCAAGAGCCGCAAATCAGATTTGGCTGATGACTCTAACACTCCCGAAACAGATGCTCGTGGACAAGAAGATATTGTGGATAGCCGTTTCTCTTCCTTATTTAGCCGCGAAGAGTTCCAACAGGATACCGAGAGTTATGAATATCGTCTGCGCAATCCCACACTTGGCGCAAATGTCTCCGGTAAGCGTCGCAGTGGCGCCGATGATAGTGATGATGATATGTACAAAGCTGTGGAGGAAGATGAGGAAGATGAGGACGAATATGACGAGGATCGTGAGGAGGGCGACGGCTCAGGTTCTGACTCCGATCTTGAGATCCGCAACCCAGACAGTACTGGCGAGCCGGCGGCAAAGGCCAAGCGATTGCGCGCAAAAGCTTTGGCTAAAGAGATTAAACGCCGTAAAAGAGAAGGTGAACATCAATCAGACGATGAAGAAGATGGTGCGATTATGCGAGCCTCTGCAAAGGCTGCTGCAAAGGCAGCTCATGGCGGGAAACGCATGTATGAACTTTCTGAAGCATATGCTGGCAGTAAGAGTGGTCCATTGGGACTGGGAGGTGCCGATGCAAAAGCAGCACGCAAAAAAGAGCGCGAGAGAGGCGCCGTGCCTTTGGCTGAGCGTCTGGAGAGTCGCACCAGTAATGGGACAAACACTAACACTCGAGTTGCAGGTGGCTCGAAATATGCAAAAGAATTAAGCTATATACCTAAAGAGAAAGGTAACAAAGCGGCAAAGAAGACTAATATGTAATATATAATATAAATAAGTGTCACTTATATGACAGCGAATAGATAATAGATTTTGCCGCACACTCTGGCTTCACAGGCTGGGAACTCAAACCCACACAAGCTGCCAGCATTTTGCCTCCGCCGAGAACGGAAATACCAAACTCTAACCCTAACGTGACAGTTAGTTCAATTCCAAAATCTGTTTTGCTATCAGAAAATTTCATTTGCGCGTTCGCAATACTTATTTCTTTCTTTATTTTGTATACTATTTATACATCATCGTGGTGAACTAGCAAAATGATGAGTATACCAGAAGAACTCGTTAAAATATTACTTTCCGCCTTATTCGCGTTCTTATATTACTTGTGTGGCTCCGGTGGCTTTGAAAAGTATAGATTTATTCAAATCAATTTAGATTGTAATGATGATACTGAAGGCAAAGAAAAGGTTAACGAAATCTTAGGCAAGGGGACCTTTAATCTAAAACCAGCCACAACCGGACGCCCTCAGGGTCCGAGTCGGGGAGCAGATCTCTTTTCTGTAATGAAATCTATACCTGCAAATTTGATGTTAGATAACCGAACTTCCAGCAATGAGTGTGTGAGCTCTATCATTCAAAATCATCAAAATGACGAAAAACTACCTGCAGCAAACGCGGACTTAGATGCGCCCGCACGAGTCAATGTGGAAAATAAAGTTACTATAAAACCGGGTTTTCGTGTACCTGGCCCTGATGAGCGAGTGGATGAAGAAGGTATTCCTCTTTCCTTGCTTCCGGTTATGGACAAGTGCAGCCCGGACGGACCAGAAGCTCAGAAGATGAGGGAAATGTTCCCTGATGTACCTTTATGTACACTCGTACGCTTCTTAGTTGCTCGTAAGGGTAAAGTAGAATTGTCATCAGAAATGCTCCGCAATCATCTCGAATGGAGAAAGAAAAACTTGCCATTGAATCCAGATACCTCAGCAGGTTAGTGCATCGCTCTTCAATTAAATTGCTCCTTGAATCACATAACAGGTCAAATGCTGGCTATGTTTGCACACTAGAAGTTATTATCGCTCGATATGAATGTACGTCCTTATGTTGGATTGCAATGTCTGACAGAATCTAACTTTCTTTTATCTTCTTCACGTGTCTGACTTAAAGGTGTTATTACAGCATTAGGAACGGGTGTGTTTTTTCCATATGGTGTGGCCAAAGATGGCACTCCGGTGTTGGTTTTTCGCGGTGGAATGTATAATCCGAAAATTGCATCTCCAGAAGACTACACGATGGCTTTCGCATGGGGTATAGAGGAGGCATTGCGAAACACACGTCAATTGCAGGTTACCGTGTTGGCAAATTGTCGCGCGGCACCAGGGGGCACAAATGCTCCTGCCGAAATGGCTTTTATAAAAAAACTTATAGGTACCCTTAGCGACAACTTCCCTGAAAGATTGAAGCGCACTGTACTCTTTCCTATGCCGTGGTACGCACGCGTTATGAAAAACGCAGTTTCTGTGTTTATGGACCCACGCTCCATGGCGAAGATTATCTTTAGTGGTCATGATAGCGACGACCGTAGTCCAGAAATGCTTGAGTTCATATCAGAAGATCAAATTGCTACAGTTTTGGGAGGAATTAATCCGAAACCCATCCCCGATGTGGCGGCTGAGCTTAAGGAGACTTTTCGAAAGGCGAAGATTCAGCAGCGTAACTCAATAGCTGCTCGTCCTGCATCTGCGCAAGTGTATTAACGGATGACCATACACACCTGAATGACGTTAATGACGAGGAATTTTATGTTGCGAATGTAATATTGTAAAAAGCGTTTTGGAATATCTACAAAGTTACGACTTTACTACAAATTCACAACAAAACGCCATTGCAAGATCAACGCGGATTTTTTGCTCCCTAACAACGAATATCACTTGTCGTTGACTCGAACTGTGTTTAAGCCCTTCATACAATGTTTTCATTTTTGTGAAGCTGCACTTTGAAATATAAAAAACAGCCTGAAAATAATAATTTGCTACTCAGTTCGGATTGTCATCGTGGTTGCACCACTGACGCTAAGCTGAACCCTGGCATTTCAATCAGCTTCTTTTGCTTGTATCCCCATCGCATTAAATGCTCTATTTGCTTGAAATCTGTGCGACTTGTAGAGTATGCAATTTCGCGAAATCGATTAATCACGACATTGTGCAAAGTTTTACTTGAATCTTTTAATCTTGCAGCACGAATCAAGACTCGGTAGAGCTTGAACACATCATGCTGCAAGCCCGAATATTTGCTTGACATGATAGTTTAAGAAATTTGTCGAGAATAATGTTTCAAAAGTATGACACAAGACTATGTTTACTTATATGATTCTTTAGGAAAAGGCTTGGATTGACCTCGTTTTTGTTGGTCCCACCCCGCAAACTCCCCCAACCTCTTTCATTCAATTATAATTTGATTTGTTACACAAAATATTATTAATATAAGTAAAAGTACATATGTCATACGTTATGGTGCTCATTGCAACCTATATACAAATGTTTAAAAAAATCTATCGACCATGTGACCAAACTGCACATTTGATGGAGAGGAAGCGAAGCAATTTTTTACTAAGAGCTCCGAAACGATGCCACATCTAACGAGTCCGAATATATCGCTTAGTTATCACTGGTAGTATCCGACTTTTTTTCAACGAAGGGGTTTCGGTAGTTCTTGGAATCCACACGCTTGTTCGCTGTTTCCCTTTTTAGAGTGTAAAACCTCAGAATTCCGTCTTCTGTGCGAAGAAAGCGGTTTACTTCCACTAAAGCCTTTGGTGATGCATCAAAATATGAAGAAACATATCTCGCCTCCCAGAAATATCGATCGCCATCACGTGTGGGATATTTACTCTTAGCCTTCTCAGGCAGCGGTCGTAATCCATTGTGCTCCACACCTCGTACAGTTCCTCCCAACTTCAGAACCAGTTTGGTATGATTGCGGAAGAGATTTACAAGCCCTTCCTTGGAAAATTTCGGTAAGCATACAATCACTTGCTGATAAAGCGGCATGTGTCAAACTCTAACTATCGCAACCTTCGAGACGATTTGCCCAAACCAGCAATTGAGAAACTCAAGTGTCTCTTAAGAATACTGATGAAGTACAACAATGCAATATATCACAATTAAGTGACCAAGCAATGTCAATACTCTCACGCTTTCACGAGTAAACAAGCACTTTCTCAAATGACTCGATTTTGGTCCGAATCAAAACTCACTTGCTTTTCGAAGAATTGATTAGCTTTCAGAATGAACGATGTTCATTCCTTTGACTCGTTTCTCCTATAAAATCATTGGCTAAAGGTTATCTTCTATTTTTTCCATAATTAAGCTCACGTAAAGCGAGTCGATCTTAGTTGAGCTTATCTAAACTACGTTCGTATGTTTGAATCTGACAATTAACATTTACTACATCTTAACTTAAAGTTAAGCCCTCCGTTGGATTAAATGTTCCATTCGCGTTCAGTGAGAGAACCGGATCTTCACAAAAAAAATGTTGAAGATTATCCTCGCTTGGATCTGACGCAAGCAGCAACATGGAAGTATCCAACAAACTTTGAAGTGCGTGGATATCAGGTTGCTATTTCAGAACAAGCGTTATTTCGAAACACATTGGTTTGTCTGCCTACAGGATTGGGTAAGACTCTTGTAGCTGCTGTTGTTATGCATGCGTATTATGTTTGGTTTCCGACTGGTGCTGTGATATTTATGGCTCCGACCAAACCTTTGGTGACCCAGCAACTAGAAGCTTGTCACTCAGTAATGGGCACACCAGTTCAACACACCGCACATTTAGAAGGATCCATCACGCCAGAGAAACGTGCAGATTTTTGGGTTAGTCGTCGAGTGTTCTTCTGTACACCTCAGACTCTCTTAAATGATCTACGCGCTGGTCGTCTGAATCCGCGAAGCGTTGTGTGCCTAGTCTTCGACGAGGCGCACAAAGCTACCGGAGGCTATGCGTATACGCTGGTTATCAAAGAACTGGAAAACGCTAATGCGCGCTTTCGTGTTTTGGCACTTAGTGCTACCCCAGGTGCTGATTTACGCAAGGTTCAGGAAGTTGTGCGCAACCTGAGGATTGAGCATATGGAAGTTCGTCATGAAAATGATCCCGAGCTAGAACGTTTTCGACACGATCGCTTGGTCGAGACAGTTGCAGTATCTGAAGGTGGGCATGCGTCTATGTTAAAAGAGCTTGACATGGAATTACTCAACGAACTAATGCGGCCCGTAGTCCTGCAGCTCGTCGCCCATGGGATGCTGTCCTCTGATAGCCCCCAAAATGTAAATATGTTCGCTGTAGAGGAAGCGCTTCGTCGTTTGAATCAGATGGAGCGAGGACAGGATGGTGGTGGGGCTCGCAGTCCTGCCTTTGTGCAGCAAATTAAGACACTAATATCTCAAATGAGCGCCACACTGGATTGCCGCCGGGCTCTGTTCGAGGCAGGGCTCGCTGGTCTGCTATCTTTAATGGCAAAACCAGAGCAGCGTGCATTAGCCTGTTTACCGCGCTTTCAGAAGCTGGAACAAACTTTACGGCGTACACAAAATGACTACTCTAGGTTAGAAAAACGCGCTCCCAAAGTAGCTAAACTGAAAGAACTACTTGCAGAGCATTTTGCAAGATTTGGCAGAGCAGCGCAGAGTACTCGTGTTATTGTATTTGCAAATCTTCGAGCAACGGTTCACGAAATCGTGAGCGAGCTGCAGGGCACAGAGGGGGTCCGTGTTAAGGAGTTCGTAGGGCAGGCCACCAAAGCTGCTGTAGATGGGTTGGATGCAGTGCGCGGGTTGAATCAACAGGAGCAGCAACAGGTTTTACAGGCTTTCAACCGAGGAGACTACAATGTCCTTGCCGCTACGAGCATTGCTGAAGAAGGTCTTGACATCGCCGAGGTAGATCTCATCGTGTTCTTCGATGTCTCCGCCTCACCTATCCGACTGGTGCAGCGTATGGGTCGTACAGGTCGAAAGCGTACCGGACGGATTATCATGTTACTACAGGGCGCAGCAGAAGTAGACAAATATGAGCAGTCACAGAGGACATCTGCAGGCATCAGTGCAGCTCTGAAGAATGTAAAGGATAAGATTAAAATGTTTCCTGCACCTGATTTCCCTGTGTGGCCGACTGAACTGCCAAAGGCGCGTATGGTACAAGAGCACATAGAAGTTTCTGAATTTCATTTAAGCCAAGTTGGCGGGCATTTCAGCCGCCCACAACGCACTCAGGTGCCTGTACAGCCAGAGCCTGTAGAATCAGGAGGTATACGGGATTACTTTCAGGCTGCTGCTTCGAACACATCGTGGGACAGTTGGGGACAACATGCAGAGAATTTTCTGCAGCGTCAGCAACAACGCACGGAAGAACTCGAACCAATTGACCAACAATCGCTTCCGTATGAGGATTTGAGCGATCCAGTTGAAGGCTGTCATGACAGCATGGATGCCAGTGTCCCTTCATCGTGGCATGACGATGTAGTAGAGGTGACTCCATGGCGGCCCGAGGCTATTTCGCGAGCTACTGTTGATGTGTGCGAAATGTGTGCACGATCATTTACATCTAAAGTGTCAGAGCTTATATGCGCATCATGCACTGCGGTCTGTGACGAATCGGGTAGGTGGGCCCAGAACGCTGACCAGATATCTGCGGTTGGTTCGGTATGTAACATTACTAGTGCAACAGCAGCAATACCGCCCATCGCCATTGCCTCCGCACAAGCGTTATGCCCAGCTAATCACAATACTGACCCGCTGTCCCTATATCGCAGCATGAAGATGCAATACCAACCAAACATGGCCCCGCAATTGTTCCGACCTCAGCAATCCCGGCTATTACAGCCGGACTTTGGAATAATTGCCATAGGAACAAGTGCACATAGCGATAATATTAATGTCTCCTTGCAGTATAAATCAGCACCAGCATTGACGCCTTGTTTGCAATCAGAGCAGAAAACATTACCGCGCAACGAAACTTTACTAATGTCATCGCAGTTTAACGCTCTGCACACGAGTGCACCTTCCGCCAGGACTGGCGCTCCAAGGACTTTCTTTCTCCCATCCTCGCAATCTTCAGATGAGGATGAAGATGAAGAAGTCTTTGATTATATGGCTTTCGAACAAGCGAACAGCTCAGAAGCCGGATCAACGGGCTTAACATCGTCAATTCCTCATTCTAACGAAGCGCCTTTCAGTCCGGAAAGCCCGCATCTTAACAAAGAGCGCGAAGTTTTATCGATTTCATGTGCACAAAAATGTGCAGCACCTGCTGGTATGGCAATTCAAGAGCATATTGATAAGCTGCCGCTGCATCAGAGCACTGAAGTGGTGCGAGTGTCATGTGTCGGAGGATTGAAAGGTTTTGTGTTGCCTGATAGCCAAGGCGAGGAAGACGAGGAAGACGAGGATCAGGATGTGAACCTAGATCAGGAGGATTATAGCAACAATTTTTATAAACACGATATAGAAAGTTCTGCTTACTCTGGGCACGAAGGCGGCAAGGCATTCGATGATGAAAGCACCCTACATTCAGATCCGGAATCGCAGTGTGGTGAAAGGACGCAACACGCAGATGATGCTTCGTATGTAGATTTACAGTACACTCAAACAGAGTCACCCTCCCCGCCCCCCACTGTTATTCGCAACGGTGCAAATATGCGCGAACTGCCAATAGTAAAATTTGACTTTAATGTCGAATTCAGCGGTGGTGAAGATTCGGCTATTCATTCCGATACAGAAACGGCTCATGATGACGCGGTAAAAGCCAGTCTATTTAGTCTCGATTCTAGCCCAATCCTTAGCCCTGCTGTAGCATGGGCTACAGATTTTAGAGAAGGTGGTAAAGCACCAATATTGGACTTAGTGGCTTCACCGTCCGTGAAGCAGCGATGGGAGAGTTCACCGCCATTGCCAATGGGCGCTCCGACCACACGCAATAGTGCAAATAGATCGCGCTTGACTCAGCACGCTCCCGGCACCTCATTTTTTTCGACTGTTGTTTCCAGTCCTCTATCACTCGTAATCAAACCTTCCAGAGCGAACGCAGATAAGAGCTCTCTTCAGCCGGTGCGCTCTTTCGTCAACAGTGATTCATCCTTCGCTAAAGATCCACTGAATATCACAAATTTTACCCCAGGACCCAAAAATGATGCCGGTAATAGCTTGACTGAGAGCCAAGAAGACAGTCCGTGCGTTATGTGCCTGGCCAGGGATCCGTCTAACGACCCTATGGTATATTGCGACGGTCCTTGTGGACAATGTGTACACCTTGGTTGCTATGGTTTAAAAGCGGTCCCCGCAGGAAACTTTTATTGCGAAGCCTGCGATCCAGAACATCAACGGCATTTTCCTCGCCCCCGTTGCGCATTATGTTTTCGTGAAGATGGATTCATGACTTGCACGCTCGATAACCAGTTTACGCATCCAGTTTGTGCATTGTGGATACAGGAGCTCCCAGTCGATGAATATGGACATGCCACGAACCTGCGCGCTTTGGATCCTGATCGCAAGGCCTTGAGATGTGAAATCTGTCATAAACAGGGCGGAGGCTGCTTGCAGTGCGCGTATGGAAACTGCCTGCACGCGGTGCACCCTCACTGCGCCTATGCAGCACATCAACAAATGACTGTGCGTGCAGACACAACGGGTCGGCAGTACGCACTATACTGCAAGGAACATGAGAAAACAGTTGTATCTGACGATACATTGTATGCAGCACTTCTCCCTCTAATGACCGGCGATAGCGCGGCGCTGGTAGGAGCAGCACGTGTGAGATCCCCTGCCGAGGCTGATACGATGCTTCTGCTCGACTCTGGAGAAAAGCCGAATGATGCTCCGGCGCGGCAGCGCTTGCGTCGAGTGCGTGATCTGAAAAGTCGAAGCAAGAAGAGTCATTGCGCAGAAGCTAGCGACAAAGTGGCTGAAGAATCTCGTCGGCAGATGAAGAAGCGACAACGGCAAGCTGCTGCGCAGCATGCGCGACAGTTTTTTGATATAGAGGCTGAAGTTTCTGGCAGTGCCAGTGAGGATGAGTGCGACGATGACTCATTGCGGTCCCAGCAGCTAAGTGGCAGCTTCATTAACGACGGAGAATACACTCAGCACTCTCGCAGAGATAGCTTCGATGGAGGATCGCCCAGCTCTGTATCCTCACACGGAAATC
>JACCDO011663631.1_pt1 | contig 13166 bp, 4 predicted proteins | sample 7446101 | NCBI WGS metagenome assembly JACCDO01 (sample SAMN15323440, study PRJNA562643) | freshwater metagenome | isolation source: river surface water | place: USA:Blue River Watershed | collected 2017-08-16
ATAACGTGATGCAAAATATCGAGTCACAATATAATCAATTGATGGATTACTAATATATTTTTCAAGTAATGAATCATAATAGAAATCACCTGGAAGATTGAAATTAAGTGAAAGATCACCAGTAGCGGAGAATTGATTAGCAAAATCATTAAAACCATTTGTAAAATAAAAGAATGTGGGTGTTGTATTCATTTGATATGTAAGTTCAGTAAATAATTGATCTAATGAATAAGAACCTTCACGAATATTCACTCTAACAATATTTGAAAGTGTCGTTTTAGGAACAATTCTTCCATTCTCATATACATCAAAATATGTATTATATTTATTCTGTCTAAAATATAAAAACGAAGTTAATAATTTTAATTGTTGAATTTGTAAACTCGTAATATTTCGATAAACACGAGGAAGATGCAGTTGAAAACTTGTTGGTTGAGGATATGCCTTCCGATCACGATTTAAACTATCAACTAATACCATAGTCTGACGTTCTTTTGGTATAGTCTTGAATTCAGTTTTTCCAAAATTTAATTCAGTTGAACCATATAAAGGATCTTCAGCGCCGGACTGCTTATATTTAGCATATCCAGAATTACCACTAATTGTATTATCCAATGCCTTTGCTGTAATCTTCGGTTGCCCTATTCGATAGAGTTCAGCTCGGTCAGGCGGAATAAAATTTTCGCTTTCAGATCCTGATCCTGACCCTGTATCAGTATAATCTGTATAACCCGATAAATATTCTTCATCTGATGAGTCTATACCAGAATCAAATGGACGATATTGATCCCCGCGAGAATTACTCATAACTACTCTAATCGTGAAGAGTTAATTTAGGTTCTAAATACTTATTCATATCCTGTAATAGAGACAACATGGCTTTTACAACTGGTACAACTATGTTCAATTCAAATATTCTTAATATTATTGATCTACAAGGAAATATAAATAGTTCTGGTGCTGATATTCAAAATACTGTTAACAGTCTTCAAACTATTGTAAATACTTCATTAGCGCAAATTAGCGCTGATTCATTACAACCGTTTACAAGTGGTGGTAATATAACAATTAATGCACCACTAATAATTGAAGATTCTTCTGGTATTACAACCTTTACAACTACAACAGGTGCTGAATATTCCTTATATGTCAATGGTAATATATATGCATCTAATATTACCAGTCTTCAAACTATTGTAAATACTTCCATTGCACAGATAAATGCAAATTCTATTCAACCATTTACAAGTGGTGGTAATATAACAATTAATGCACCACTTATAATACAAGATTCTTCTGGTCAAACAACTTTTAGTAATACAACAACATCAGCTGCATATGAACTAACTGTATATGGAGACATATATGCCTCTAACTATAATAGTCTATGTCCTCTTCGATTTACAGTCGAAGGATATGAAGCAATGACAATTAAAGAAGATGGTACTCTAATTGTTAATGGACCAGCTATATTCCATGGACCTGTTGAATTCCGTGGAAATGTTTCAATTCAAGGCACACTAAAAGTCGGTGAACGAATTATTTAAACAGGACGAATAATTTGATTTGCGCGAACATATGCATGCCAATTAATACTTTGTGCACTATATAATTGGGCTTGAATCTTCAATTGAATATTTCCTTCAATTCCTGCACCAGTCTGATTTACAAATACACTTAGATCAATAGGAGAAGCATCTGTCAAATTGTCTAAAGTATTACTTGGTAATAATACTCCGTAATTACCTGGATTTATAAAACCATCAGAATGATAAACATATAATGTTTCATCTGCATTATCATAATAAGCTATAAATCTGTATTCAGCCATATAACATCCTTGTGCAGCAGGTGCACCAATAATTATATTTTGATAACCTATTAATTCTATATTGAATGCCATACTATAACCTCTTGATCCAATATATGGAATTATTATTTCACTTAATCCAGATATATTATCTGGATTATTCATATATGATAAAGCTACCTGATTATCATTTGTAGTTTGACATTGCAGACATATAAAATTAATTTGAGAAGCTCCAATAGTTGTTGCATCAACTATTCCTGATGCATATGATGTTATACCACTTATACGCGATCTTGATCCCACGCCTTGAGCATGAGAATAATTAGCGTCTGCTATTGTATATAGACCATCTGAATGAGAACCTATTCCTATTGATGAAGTATTTGTACCCGCTGCATGTGAACCCTCTCCATGGGAAATATTACTACGTCCTTCCGCATGCGAATATATTCCAATTGTACTTGTTTTAAAACCCTCAGTATGAGATCCATGACCACCTGCAGATGTTGATACTCCTTCAGCATGAGCATTACTTCCTGAAGCATTTGTAAATAAACCTTCAGCATGAGCACCAAATCCATACGAAAATGTAGAGATACCCTCTACATGTGAATAATCTTTAACAGCATATGTTGCTAAACCTTCAGCATGAGCATATGGCGCAAGAGTACCTGTTTTACAGTATCTACCCTCTACATGTGACGCTAATCCTTGTGCAAGTGTATATTCACCTTCGGCATGTGCAAATAAATTACTTGTAATTGTAGCATTACCCTCAGAATGTGAATGATTGCCAATTGATGATGTATAGGAACCCTCAGCATGTGATGCAAGTCCATAAGTACAATTTCCTTCTCCCTCTACATGCGAATAAGTTGCAGCGATATTTATATACGTATGATCACCTTCAGCATGTGAACCTACTGCACCTGAAAATGAAAAATTGCCCTCAGCATGTGAAAAATTACCAAAAGAACTTGTTTGTGAACCTTCACTATGAGATCCTTGCCCCTCACTAAATGTTTGATTACCTTCCGCATGTGATCCTAAACCATATGATAAACATAATTCACCTTCTGCATGACTATATTGACCAAATGAACTTGTATTTGAACCTTCACTATGTGATCCAATACCAATAGCAATAGTTGATGAACCTTCAGCATGCGAATAATTTCCAATTGTATCCGAACATATACCTTCTGCATGTGACGCAATACCAAAAGATGATGTAAATTCACCCTCTGCATGTGATGCAACTCCTGCAGTATATGCTCTTCTACCTTCTGCATGTGAATAATAAGCTGTCACACCAGTAATTGAACTTGTACCCTCACTGTGGGAACCTAATCCTAAAGTAAGTGTATTAACACCTTCTGCATGTGAATAATTAGCATTACCCGTATTATTATAACCCTCAACATGTGTCGCTGAAATAAAAGAATTTCCAGTTGTATTTTGATATCCCTCTACGTGAGAATATATTGCTTCACCTGTATTTAAATAACCTTCATAATGTGAGTATGAACCACGAGCCACATTAGAACGTCCCTCTACATGTGAATATATACTTATTGTATGATTACTTAATCCTTCAGCATGACTTCCAGGACCGTCAGTCAAATTATATCCACCTTCACAATGGCTATTAATTGCCGTTGCTTGATTTGATAAACCTTCACAATGACTGTAATGCGCATTTAATGAAGTTGTATTATATTGCCCCTCAGTATGTGAATAATTACCCCTTGATATTGTTGATAATCCTTCTGCATGTGATGCACGTCCAATTGCAATAGTATTTTCACCCTCTACATGGCATCCCAAACCATTTCCATTAGTATTTATACCTTCTGCATGAGAATAACTACTATTTGTTACAGTTGACCATCCTTCTGCATGTGAATACAAAGCGTATTCATCTGTTTTTGTAAAATAACCTTCGGTATGTGATCCACTTCCTGTAGTAGTTGTACTTATACCTTCTGCATGAGATGCAAAACCAAATGCAAAATTTCTTGCACCTTCTGCATGTGCATAACTACTCAAAATATTATTTGAAAAACCCTCTGCATGTGCTCCAAGACCTAAATCCCAAACTATATTACCGTATCCCTCAATATGACTATAATTAGCACCACCCTTTATATTATTTAATGCACCTTCTCCATGTGATGTATCGGCTAAAATTATATTATTACTACCTTCTACATGACAATACTTGCCACCAGCAACATTACTGTAACCTTCAGCATGTGCACCATCATTTTCCGATTTAGATAAAACACCCTCTGCATGTCCTGCTGTAGCAGACGTTGTTGTTATTGTATAACGACCCTCTGTGTGTGAACCAGGACCATATGCAAGAGTAGAAATACCTTCCACATGACTTGCTGACGCAATCGATGATGTTCCCCATCCTTCTGCATGTGAACCATTTCCTATAGCAACCGTTTCAATACCATGTGCAAACATACGATTATATGTTGTACTTATTTCACATCCAGTCATTACAATTGCTGCAACATTTGATAACGTACTTTCACTCATATTTACATTTGTGCTTGCAGGGAATAATGACCAATACAAGACTGAAGATGGATATAAACCAGCCAATGTTGTTGAAATACTACAAATCTGTGCTTTTGTACCCACATTAACTGCATTTAGATTAACATTTAATGTACAAATATTACTAAATGTTGCAGTGCTTATTGTATTAACATAACTTGATAAATTCCCATATTGAATTAATGTTGCATATGTTCCACTAAGTGAATTTGATGTCGTAATTATCGCCGAACTTAAGGTTGAAAAATCCTGCTTTATAAATGAACTTAATGTACTATAATTTGACCCAATTAATGTACTTTGTAATTGATTATTGTTTCCTTGATTTGTGGAATAAGTATTGAAATTTGTTGAAAATGTTGGGAAACCTGTTAATCCTCCTGTAGTTGTATCTATATAGTATATTAGACCATCTGTAGTAGATGTTAACTGTAAACCTGTTACAGGTGCAAATACACTAAGAATTTGACCTGTACTTATAATTTCACCACTAATGGATGAAAATGTACTTGGTAAATAACCAACACTACTGTCGGCACTACTTAAATTTAATAATGGATTTACAGCTGAAATATATCCATTTGCTCCAGCTGCAAGAACATATGTACTTGGTACTGGTACATTATTTGTATTTGTCGAAAACATAAATACATCTCGTAAAAAGATTACATTTGTATCAAGAGATGTACGATTTGATAATGACATCTTTCTATCTAACAGTGTTATGATTAAAGATATCATTCTATGGCGCAGATATTAAATATAACGATAAGGACCTGTTCCCTTTACTTCAACATCCTTCTTAAATGGTTCCACATTAGGTATTCCTAAACGTTTACCATATACTATCCAGGTAAAATCACCGGGAAGTCCATATACTTTAAAAGTGCCTTTTGTATTATCTACCTCACTTACATTCAATGTTCGTACAAAAGAACCATTATAAATGGGTGTTATATGAACACTTAAATCTGAGGCTAAAGCACATACATAATTTGGAAGTTTTACCGTAGCATCAGTTTCACCATCCCTAATTGTCGCTTTACCTCTATAATACACTCCAGCTTCAGGACCCTCCAAACAAGCATGAACAAGATACCTATTATCAGGATCCAAAGGATGATCAATTATAAATGTTTTTGTTGTATCATAACTTATTTCTCCAGAACTTGTATCATAAGTTAATGGTGGTCGACTTGATACATCAAGATTTATTGGTTTAATATATAGTCCAGATGTAGATACATCTAATGCCGATGTTGAAGCATTCAAAACAATTGAATTATCAGCTTGAGATGTTTCACCTGCTTTAGTTCCAATAGCAATAGAATATTTGCCTTGATTAAAAGATCCTGCCTGAAATCCTAATGCAACTGCAAATTCATTTTGATTTGAAGCACCAGAAGCTGTACCAATAGCAATTGCATTTGTACTCTGATTAAGCGTACCAGCAGAATTTCCTATAGCAATACCCTGGTCTAATTGATTTTCTCTACCAGCTCCAGCACCGATTGCTATACTATAAGAGCTTTGATTTGATTGTCCAGCTTGCTCACCAATTGCAATTGAATGAGCTGCCTGATTACTTTCACCTGCTACATGTCCTATGGCTATACTGTAATCATTTTGTGTATTAGATCCAGCATTTGTTCCAATAGCTATACAATAAGAACTTTGATATTGATAACCTGCAAACTGTCCGATTGCTATAGAATTAAACAATTGTGTATCATTACCTGCACGGTCGCCAATTGCAATACATTGTAATCCTTGATTACTATTACCTGCAGAACGACCTATTGCAACACTATATTCCTCTTGATTTATAGCACCAGCTTCTGATCCTATAGCTACCGCACCTATATGTTGTGCATCATGTGCAGCATTATAACCTATAGCTATTGCTGAATTTCTTTGACTGATTTGACCTGCATTTACACCAATTGAAATTGCTTTTTCTTCTTGTAAATAATTACCTGCACTATCGCCAATAGCAATAGATTGTGTACTTTGATTGCTTGCTCCAGCACCATAACCAATACCAATAGAATGGAATGCCTGCTCATCTATTCCTGCATTATAACCTATAGCTATTGCTGCTTGTTTTTGGTTATATCTACCTGCATTTGCACCAATTGAAATTGCCATTTCTCTTTGGAAATTATTACCAGCTTCATCTCCAATAGCAATCGATAGCGTGCTTTGAGCAAATGTCCCTGCACCATTACCAATACCAATAGCATTAGATCCTTGATTACTTGAACCAGCGGATAATCCAATAGCAATAGTTTTCGTACCTTGTAATTGATAACCTGCATTAAATCCAAGTGCAATACCATATTGATTCTGAGTTATGGATCCAGCATGTGTTCCTATAGCTATACTATAAGAGCTTTGAAATGTTGAACCAGCATTAGTACCTATTGCTATAGCACATAATTCTTGAGTATTGTAACCTGCATTTTGCCCTATTGCAATACAGTTATTAAATTGATTATTCTCACCTGCACTTGTTCCAATAGAAATACTATATTCTTTTTGTGTATAGGCACCTGCAGCATTACCGATTGCAATTGAATGTTCTTTTTGATTTGAATGTCCAGCATATGGTCCGATAGCAATTGCAGCTGTTTGTTGATCATCTTTACCTGCATTATTACCAATAGCTGTTGCTGAAGATCCTTGATTTGAATATCCAGCATTTGCTCCAATAGCAATAGCATTTGCAAATTGATCAATTTGTGCTGCATTATCTCCTATTGCTATTGAATACTCTTTCTGATTGCTTTGACCAGCAGTATATCCTATTGCTATTGAATTATTGGATTGATAACTTGCACCTGCAAAATTTCCAAGAGCAATTGATTGGATACCCTGATGATTTGAACCTGCTGCCCTTCCAATAGACACACTAAATTGACCTTGATAATGACTACCTGCAGATTCTCCAATTGCAACTGAATACGATTGTTGATCAGTAGTACCAGCATATGATCCTATAGCAACTGCACTTAAGTCTTGACCATTTTGCCCAGCATTATCTCCTATAGCTATTGCACTTGTAGATTGATTACTTTGACCAGCATTTAAACCAATCGAAATTGCTTTATCCTTTTGATAATAATCACCTGCGGCGTAACCAATAGCAATTGATCCAGTACTTTGATTGGTGGCCCCTGCATTCTTGCCTATTGCAATACTATATTCGTTTTGATAAGTATTACCTGCATTATCACCAATAGCAATACAATAATTACTTTGTTCATTTGAACCTGCTGAATTACCTAATGCAATAGAAAAAAATCCTTGATGATTAAATCCAGCTCTATTTCCAATTGATACTGAATAATTATCCTGATAATTAGTTCCTGCACCATAACCAATTGCAATTGAATTATTAGATTGGTCAAATTGACCTGCTTGGTTACCAATTGCAACACTATTATTTTGTTGATTCGTGCCACCTGCCTGGTTACCAATTGCAATAGAGTAACTACTTTGAGATGTTTTACCTGCTTCAAATCCAATTGCTATAGAATTATTACTTTGATTTAAATAACCAGCAGAATCACCTATTGCAATTGAATAGTTCTGTTGGCCTGAATTCCCAGCATTTTTACCTAAATGTATAGTTGAAGAACCTACAGTCCATTGATTTGTGCTCCAATAAATATAATCTGAATAAAAACTACCATCAGGGAATATTGTTCCTGTAGGACCAAGAGGGCCGGTTGCACCCGTATTAGCTGCTGTACCAGGTGCTCCTGTAAAACCTCTTGGACCAATTGGACCATTATTTCCTTGAATTCCAGTAGGACCTATTGGCCCTGGTTCTCCTTGAACACCTGCTGGACCTGTATAACCAAAAGGACCTGTTGGACCTGTATTACCTGCTCGATACAAATCAATTCCGTAGACTGTACTGAAAATTGGAATTGGATTGCGTGGTATAATTATATTATCACCTCCTGCAATTAAGAAATATCCTGTAGGTCCTTGTTGATTTTGAGGACCTATCCATTGCATTTCAGAGAAAACTAAATTATTAATTTGTAGATTCCTCTCGGCTGCCATCTAATTGTGAATGACCTAATATTATTAAAACAAACTCATATAAGCCGGAAAATATATTATGCTGCACCAAATGAAGTATATTGTCCAAGAGCTCTATATGTACCACCCTGTCGGTAAATTGTTAAACTTTCTACTTCGAATTTATTTGCAGCTGGCGTCGGTATTACACTATTTGCCCAATTAATTGTCGTAGCAGTTCCTCCAATTTGCAATGTGCTTGTATAATATGGTGTTGATCCTTGTATTAAATTTAATACTATAACATATGCACGATTATCCGTTGTAGGAAGATTTGTTATATTTGTTGTGAAATTTGCTGATATAGAAGAATGATACCATACAGATCCTATATTCCAATCATGTGCTACTACTCCAGTTGCACCCGTAATTGTCGAATGCTTCTCTGTTGTTTGGATCATTGTTAAATTGGAAATTGTCGCTGTTTGTGCAGTTAATGAACTTATTACTGTCGATGGTTGAATAGCAGTTGTATAATAAATTTCTTTGGTTGTTGAATTGTACATTAAATAATTTGAATTTGTTAAAGAGTTATTCAATATAACAGGACTAATAAAAAGACCACTTGTAGCTGCATCAAGTGCTGTTGTTGCCGCATTAATACAAATTGAACTTGGTGCTTGGGCGGTTTGACCTGCTCTAAATCCAATAGCTACACTATATTCACCCTGAGTATTTGAACCAGCATTTGATCCAATTGCAATTGAATTAGTTCCCTGACTGGTATTTCCTGCATATGATCCAATTGCAATACCACCCGCTAATTGTCCTGTATAGGCTGCTGATGTACCAAATGCCAGACCAAATGTTCCTTGAGCATTAAAACCTGCAGATGCACCAATTGATATAGCATTTGCCGTCTGACTATAATTACCTGCGTTACAACCAATAGCAATTGTGTTTAAACCTTGTCCTGAACGTCCTGCACCATAACCTAAGGCTGTAGCATAAGAAAGTTGTCCAGTACTGGCTGCCTCTACACCTATTGCAATACTACTTGTTCCCTGACTGTATTGACCTGCATATGGGCCAATTGCGATTGAATAAGCACCTTGACTTGATATAGCTGTATGATGACCAATCGCTATTGTACTTATACCTTGTCCCGTTGCACCCGCATTATGCCCTAAATGTATACGACTTCCATCAACAGCCCATTGATTTGTACTCCAGAATAAATAATTACCATATGCTGAACCGTTTGGTAAAATAGTTCCTGTTGGACCTGTAGCACCTGTTGAACCTGCAGTTCCCGCTGCACCAGTTGCACCTGTACTTCCTACACCACCAGATGTAATTGATGAATAAGTTATTTCTTTTAGGGTAGTATTATAGTATAAACCATATGTATTCGTATCATTTCTGATTGGATTTACAAAGAAACCGTTTGTTGTTGGACTAAATACAGATGTTGATGCATTTAAAATGATAGAATTTGCAGGTTGATTATCATAACCAGCAGATGCACCAATTGCTACTGCATATTCACCTTGATTTGATAAACCAGCATTTACACCAATAGCAATTGAAGTAGTGCTTTGATTTATTCTTCCAGCTCCAAAACCGACTGCAATAGCTGCAACATTTTGATTTGTTGATGCTGCTGAATTACCAATTGCAATACAACTCTCTTTTTGTTTTCTTGTTCCTGCTTGAGTTCCAATTGCAATCGCACTTTGACCTTGACCATCATAACCGGCTAATGAACCGACAGCAACAGCAAAAGTACTCTGAGATAATGTACCAGCGTTATTACCAATTGCTATTCCTCCTACCTGTTGAGAAGTTTGTCCTGCTACATTACCAATTGCAATACTGCCAAACTGTTGAGAAGTTTGTCCTGCTTGAGCACCTATTGCAATTCCATAAGTTGTTTGATTAGTTTTGCCTGCTAAATAACCTATTGCAATTGTACCATCTCCTTGTGATACTTGTCCTGATTCATAACCTAAAGCAATAGAATAATCTTGCTGATTAGATCTACCAGCATTATTACCTATAGCAATTGAATTAGTACTTTGATTATTAGTTCCAGCATTATCACCAATTGCTATTGCATAAGATCCTTGGGTCGAATAACCAGCCTGTACACCAATAGCAATTGTATTATTTCTTTGACTATCATACGCAGCATTAAAACCAATTGCAATTGATTTTGTACTTTGAGATATAAAACCTGCTGCTTTACCAACTGCAATTGAATTATTTCCCTGGAAATTATTACCTGCACCATCACCAACAGCTAATCCATATTCACCTTGTTCATAATTACCAGCCTGTGAACCAATTGCAACAGCATTACTTTGTTGATTTGTCTGACCAGCTTGTGAACCAATTGCAATACTATATTCTTTTTGTGAATCTTGTGCTGCTAATCTTCCAATAGCAACAGCATTAAATCTTTGATTATTTGAACCTGCTTGTGAACCTATTGCTATTGCATATGAACCTTGACTTGAAATTCCTGCTGCATCACCAATAGCTATTGAAAAATCACTTTGATTTGATTGACCAGCACTATTTCCAATTGAAATTGAATATGCTCCCTGACTTGAAAATCCTGCGTTTGTACCAAATGCTATAGAATATTCTCCTTGATTCGATAATCCTGCCATTGATCCAATAGCAATTGAACCTGTGCTCTGATTTTCATTTCCTGCGTTTATACCTAATGCTATAGAATTTGCTCCTTGATTTGAAGATCCTGCACTTGTACCTATTGCAACAGAATTTTGACTTTGATTTGAATTACCTGCCCTTGCACCAATAGCAATAGCGTTAGTACTCTGATTTTCATAGCCTGCATTTGTACCAAATGCTATAGAATATGCTCCCTGACTTGAGAATCCACTATTAAACCCTATTGCAATTGCTTGTTCACCTTGATTAAAAACACCAGCAGGAGCACCAATTGCAATAGCTAAAGTACATTGATATTCTAACCCTGCATTTTTACCTATTGCAATAGATGCTTGGCCTTGATTTGAAAAACCAGCACCTGCACCAATAGCAATTGAACCTTCCTCTTGATTTAAATTACCAGCATTTAAACCGAGTGCAATAGCACCAGTGGATTGATTATATTGACCAGATTGTAAACCTATAGCTATTGCTTGTTCATTTTGAGATTCTTGAGCAGCAAAAGCACCAATTGCAATTGTATCATTACGTTGATTAGAATTACCTGCACTACTTCCTATAGCGATAGCCTGAGTACTCTGATTTTCTTTTCCTGCTGAATTACCAATAGCAATCGAAAATGCTCCCTGAGTTGATTGACCAGCATAATAACCTATACTAATACAATCATCTTGTTGATTCGATTGACCGGCAAACCAACCAATTGCTATCGATTGAGTTGATTGATTTTCGAATCCAGCCAATCCACCAATTGCAATTGTACCTGATCCTTGTGTTGAATGTCCTGCAAAATATCCCAATGCAATTGAATATTCTCCTTGATTAGAACGACCCGCTTGTGTGCCAATTGCAATTGAATTTGTTGATTGTTGATAAGTTCCAGCATATTTTCCAAAAGATATGCTATCTGGATGTTGGTTTTCTTCTCCTGCATGAAAACCTATTCCTATACCATAATCACCTTGATCAATAGCACCAGCAAAAGTACCAATTGCTATTGCATGTGTACTTTGATTACCAGCACCAGCTGCATATCCAATCGCGATTGCGGCAGTCTTCATAGATGAAATACCTGCCCAGGGACCAATAGCAATTGCTCCTTGTTCTTGCATAGTACTTCCTGCTCTGGCTCCAATAGCAATACTACTTTGACCTTGTTGATATGATCCAGCATCGGCACCTATATGTATTTTATCTGAGCCAACTGTCCATTGATTTGTACTCCAATATAAATAATCAGAATAATATGTACCATCTGGAAGTGTAGTACTACCACCACCACCAGGTCCAGTTGGCCCTTGAGGCCCTTGAGGTCCTACAGATAAACGTGTAATATTAACTAAAGAACCTGATGCAATATACATTGGTAATGTTGTAGCACTTGAGGTAACATAAAAATTTAGATAATCATCAGCCTCCAATTCTTGATAAAGCATAATTGGTATTGCTGATGGATTAGTTGCTGTTCCAAAATTTCTATACGAATATGACCATACAGATGATCCATTTTTATAAATTGCAACAGTTACACTATCTGGTGAAATTGAAGATCCAATTCTAAGAAGTAGTTCAATAGCGTAATAACCAGCATCACCAACAGTAAAACGACCTGAACTACTTGTAAATGTTATACCAACTGAATCAAAATTTGTATTTACAGTAATATCTTTAAATACATCATGTAATACACCTGTAACAGCGGATGTTGTAACTCTAAATAAACTTATTATTCGATCCGAACTTGATCCAAATGCACCTCGTGGACCAGTGGGACCTGTAAAACCTTCACCAATATTAGCTGCAGTAGTACTAATAGAACAGATTTGACCAACTAAATCTGATAAACCTGGAGTATTATTCAATGCATAATTAATACCCATCATATATGCCCGTCCAGTACTTGTAGTTAATACAGATCCACTCGAGGGTAATGCATTTTGATTATCCCTAATTGTAATATTATTCAATGAAATTGTATTAATTTCATTGTAACGTCTTGGAAAGGCCGACATACTCTAATTCTTTACATGTTTTCACGTGCGCCCTTTAA
>JACCDO010772838.1_pt1 | contig 13165 bp, 8 predicted proteins | sample 7446101 | NCBI WGS metagenome assembly JACCDO01 (sample SAMN15323440, study PRJNA562643) | freshwater metagenome | isolation source: river surface water | place: USA:Blue River Watershed | collected 2017-08-16
AATGCTGGTACCAGTGGTCGTCATGCCGAAGCAGTCAATCTTAACGAGGATTTTGGTCACTGCATGAGATGCCGCCCTGCCAATGGTGTGGATAAATACATCCAATCCCGCCACAACTTCTTGCGTGATGCATTGGTTAAATTGGTTGATGATTTTAAAAAAAACTAATCTAACTACATCTAACTGTGTACTCTCAACTAACCTACTCTCACCTCGGGCCATGTAAACTTTCCCGATGGCTATTTTCTCCATCTTGCATTCCGGAAAAAAGCCGCAATTTTTTAGTCTGAATACACCAAAATATTTTAATTAATAATTTTTTACGATGCCGGGCGTACTCACTACTGAAAATATTAATGCTAACATGCGCAATTGCAAGTATGATGTTCGTGGTGAGATCTATTTGGCTGCCGTAAAGCGCACGCAGGAAGGTAAAGAGGTTATCTACACAAATGTCGGTAACCCGCATGCGTTGGGTCAACAACCTATTACGTTCATGCGTCAAGTGCTGTCTTTAATGATGATGCCGTCCTTATTGGATCAACCAATGATCCACACTATGTTCCCTGATGATGCAATTAGCAGAGCGAAGTTATACTTGAAAAACATTAAAGGTGGTCTTGGAGCGTATACGGATAGTAAAGGAAATCCATATATTCGTCAAGAAATAGCTAATTTTATCACAGAGCAAAGCGGAGGCTCTCGTTGTGATCCCAATAATGTCTTCATCTCGAACGGTGCTTCAGAGGTTGCGCGAATGATGCTTTATGCCCTTATTCGAGGTGGCAATGATGGCATCATGGTACCCATCCCGCAGTATCCTCTGTATTCTGCCAGCATTGCTTTGTATGGAGGACAGCTTGTGCCATACTACCTCAGCGAGGATGAGGGCTGGGCTTTAGACATTGCACAGCTGCGCTCCTCTTTGAAAGAGGCAAGATCTAAAGGCATATGTGTTCGCGCACTAGTATTCATTAATCCAGGCAACCCGACTGGCCAATGCCTCACTGAAGGAAATGTTGAAGAATTGCTGAACTTTTGCTACGAAAACGGCTTGGTACTTATTGCTGACGAAGTGTATCAAGAAAACATATATAATCCTAGCAAACCATTTGTGGGTGCGCGTCGTGTATTAAATGGTATGCCAGAGCCTATCCGTTCGTCGATTGAACTTTGCTCGCTGCACACAGTTTCCAAGGGTGGCTGGGGAGAATGCGGATTGCGCGGAGGCTACATGGAGTTGCACAACTTTGATCCCAAAGTAGTTGATGAAATGTACAAAGTAGCTGCTATAAACTTGTGCAGTAACATGCCGGGACAAGTGGCTTTGGGCATTATGGTCAATCCGCCGCGTCCGGGTGAAACGTCGCATGCTCTTTTTCAGGAAGAAAAGAAGGCGTTGCTGGCCTCACTGGCGAAGCGTGCACGACTCATCACAGATGCCTTCAACTCCATGGAAGGTGTGACATGTCAAATGACTGAAGGGGCGATGTACTCATTTCCTAGGATCACGCTGCCTCCAGCTTTCTTAGAACTGGCCCGGAGCAAAAACAAGGTACGTCTAAAACGTTAAAGCAATGAGAGCTTTCATCATCTGTTTTGCTTCTTTTTTCCCAATTTTCTATCATCTAATTCTCCATCTCTATGTCAGGCCCCTGATGTATTGTATTGTTTGATGTTGCTGGATTCGACCGGCTTGTCATGCGTTCCCGGCAGCGGCTTCCGTCAAGTGGACGGCACCTTCCATTTTCGCACTACGATTCTTCCTGCGGAGGAGGTCTTCCAAGATGTGTGTGATCGCTTCAAATCCTTCCATGCAGAGTTCATGAAGAAATACGGCGGTGGGGGAGCGCGGGCGGTGTCGCGCATCTAAATTTGAGATCGCCCAATGTCGTGCTCGTCGTGATGGGGCCGTTGTCCTATTGTAAGCTGTTTGTTTCGTAAATAAGAGAGGCTATTATCTTTTTTATAAACAAATGTATATCCATATAACACGCGTTCAGGTATGACACAATGCGATCCAGTGCAGACCTAAAATATCGCTCTCTTCAAAAAAATGATAAACACTAACTGTACAATAGCAATAGCAATCGATGCTGACTGTACATTTGCTGGAGACACTTGCATGACTAGCGGTGCCAGATTACGCATAAGGAACACGGCAGACACGCCTGCGGCCACTAGCAAAGCAATCCAAATCGCCATCTGTGAAGGCATCAAGCACACCAAGCTCGCTGCGATGAATACACCGAGAGAGTAACCATAGAGGCATATAAGCGACAGCAGCTTGATGTCAACGCCGATTTGGCCTAAGCCGAAATAAGCTGCGACCGGTGCCAGGCCTGCGTATCCGTAAATAACGGAGGCAGCGTTTACCATGGACTGAAGATCGTATTGCCAGTTGATGCCGGTCAGCCAGCTTTGCAGCCAGCTAGACATATGAGACGTAACTGCAACGGTAAAGACTAAACTAGTGGTAATCCAGAATGGACCGTACAAATCAGGCTTTTCGCTGCAATATGGAAAGAAACCGCAAGCATTAATAAAGCATAATAGTATGTTAGTGGTCATGAAATATGCATATCGAAGTCTTTTAGCATGATGTTGTAAGGGACAGGCGCACAAAAATGATTTCACGGCAAGATGTTGACGATTTGACGAATATTATTAACTCACTTGAGTGTTGCAATAAAACTGGTAGTGCTGCGGCAGTAAAACACGCTAGCGATAATACGGGAATAGATCTCTTGAGTGTCAATATCGAAATAAGGCTGATAGTACCGCATGGATAAGCATCCACAGAAAGGCATATCTGCTTTATCTTTATCTCTGTTTAAAGAAGAAAAAAGTTACAGGTGTAAACAGACAGTATTATGTGCGTAAAAATATTTGGATCGTTAGAATGTGAAGAATAAAAATATTATCCTAACCCTGAAGTTGCTCGGGAAGTTAAAGATTATCTGATTGTCGCGAATGGAGCGTATTTATTCGTCTTGTCCATAGAATAGATACCATAAACGATTAAATAGCTGTGCGTAAAAAATACGTAAGTCTGATATAGTCGATAATGGATTAATTTATTATATATAGTTTCAAGCCGCTTACCTTGTGCCTGCTTCCATGTTACCTGGTGTTCTAGGAGAACCAGAGATCAATCCAGTTGTTTGAGGAATGTTATCAAGATCGTCATTATCATGCATCGCCATTTTAAATGTTCTATAGTGTGACAAACTAGTCTGCCAAACACTTTCACGGCTTTAATTGTCTTGTCATTTTGGGCTGGGAACTTCTACACGATGAAGGGGGCCGGGGCGTATTGTGCACTCGCAAGAAATTAAGATCTATATTTTGTGTCAGGTCACTTAAACGATCTAATTTATTGCATTATAATCTTTAAAATGGGAGACTCTTCGCTATCAGCGAGCGAACTTAGACAGAGATATCACAAAGGGGGGTCAATTCCAGACAATGAGTTGTCAGCACAGCAGGTAAGTCCAAAAATGGCATATAAAAGCCATTTAAGGTTACATATATAAGCACAGTGCGTTTGTTTCTGCATTCTTCCGTAAGTTTGGTCCTCAAATCCTATTCTAATTCTAATTACCAACACTTCATTTAGGTACGCGCACGTCACGCAATCCCTTCTAATTCTAAAGATTTCAGTACGCGTGAAGATAATGAGGGTGGCGGTGGAAGTGTGATGGTCATTATGGTTGTCGTAGGTGTATTACTCTTTGCGGGGGCCATCTGGGCTTTTACCAAAAAGTAGGCTAAGGATTGACGAAAATCGGCAACTAGTGAAAGCATCATTACGCCATATTATTTAGTTATCGAAATTCAAATTTAATTTTGTACATATAGGTTTTTAAAGATGTGCTTCTGGCAATTTCCTTGATCAACCCTATTCTGCGCGAACAAAACACCACGCGCGACACAAAGGAAAACGTCGCATGTTTATAACTGCATATACGTGCTATACATAGAGAGAGAGAATGCATGTGCTCTATCGCGCTGCGCCTTCATCAAATTGCTTCTGTAGAAATCTAGCGTATTCTTCATCAGACATTGCAGGAGCGGATATTGCGACATGGTGTATGGCAGGCGGCATCGACGCAGGGTATGCGGCCTGTGCCGGCGGCGGGCCACTGATGCTAGTTTTGGCAACAGCAGCATCGATGGCGGCGACTGCTGCTAAGTCTTCGGCTGAGAGACCGGATGCGGAAGCAGCAGGGGCAGGTACTGAAGCTGGAGCTGTCACTGGAGCTGGTGTAGGTACGGGAGCAGCCTTTTTTGCAGGAGGAGCAAAATCCAAGATAACACCTGCTGCAGGGGCAGCGTACTTCTTTACAGTTGCGAGGAATGCGGGTTCTGGTAATTCCACTGATGTTAAATTGCTCTCGAAATATATCAGTCTATTGTCAGCATCGGCCGTCTCATGGGCCGCTTTAACCATGCCCAGGAATGCTCCCAGAGGAGGCAGGCATGGGGCGTAACTACCGCTCAGCTTTGGCAAACCTGGCAGCAGTGGATTATGCGGAGCGGTGGGATCTGCTGAGCTTCCCTGCTGTCGAAGCACAGTCACCACTGCGCCGTAAAACGCTACAGCCTTGGCCCCTTTGGCTGCGACAACGCCAGCATGGTAGTACGCGAATCCCGTGTAAAACTGCTTCAAGAACGCGAGATGTGCGGGCAGTCCAGTATCGATACGGCCTCCGACTTTGACGTACAGACCAATTGCCTGTTATAAATGCACAGAAAATATCATAATTGGTGGCAGTGGAAGTTATGGCTAAGTTAGTTGTGGTATTTGGAAAAATGAGAGAACACCTGTGAACGCTTGGGGTACCTACCTCTCCCGCTGAATGAGCCACGGCTGCGGAAAGTTTGCACAGGATGTTGCTCGCCGAGCCGCGATCGATGGCTTGTGCAACGATGCATTGGTTGGCACAGGTCACGCACAGGCCCTTAATTAGAGTAGCCAGAGCCTCCGATGCCTCGGGCACAATGCTTGCAGCTTTGGTTCGGTTGAGCCAACGGGGAAGCTAAAAAAAGAGAACTGTCAGATTTCGTTGCGTCTCAAAAAGAAATATATGCAGCAAGCAAAGGAAAGAATATACTTCAAAGACATTGTTCGCAAAAACATTAAATCATACTATTTTACGTACCGTGTCCTCAACCAGGTATTGAAAAATGCCTGCGGCATCTAAGAAACACTTCGCTGCTTCCTTCAAAGCCTCCTTGGATATTGGTGCACCATTTGAATGTAATAGATTTACAGCTGTTGCATATTTCGCCAGTCCCAATACATATATTATCATAATAATCTCGTAGATGATTTCTTGTTGAACAGTGCTTGGAATGCGATGCGCTTCATCGATTAATCCTTGCGCTCCTCGCCAAGACAGTGCGAGCATCTTTTGCAACCTTACAGACCCGCAGCAGTTAAGCGATTCCAGTAACTGGGATAGATTTTGTAAATATTGCTCCGCATATTTATAGACGGCGTTCATGTCCCCAGGATCTTTATTCATTAATGGTATAAGTGTTTGTCGATCCTCAGTCAATTTGCGAATAAGCGCCGCTGCCTCAACACTAATATTCGTCGTACCGAAAGATTCCAGAAATGCGGCTGCTGCACTATTCATAATTGGCGGCTGGATAGGAAATGTTCGCAATATGCAAGTAGTTGTCAGAGCCGAATCCGGAACAAAAGCTGCCATTGTATTTAAGTGCGAAGAATTGGTATGCTATGACAAGATGGTTCTGTGATTTAAGCGTGATCCAGAATGATGTGATGCTGAAAGCGCAAACGGTCCTTTTCATAATGAGAAAAGTTTTGATGGCCCAAGTAATTTTAAGCGGGTCAATAAACGTCCGGGAACAGATTTCCGGTTTTTGTAAGGATTTGATCTCGGAAACAGTCCAAAAGTCGTATTTGCTTGCGCCACATATTTTTACTTAATTTTGTGCAAAAAAATTGTGGGCTTATAGATGGACGCTCCCGTGATATGCAGCGCTGCTGCACTCTATGATTACAAAGCTACCGATGATGACGAATTAACACTAATAAAGGGGGATATAGTGAATGTTCTTTCGAAACAAGATGACGGTTGGTGGAATGTAGTCAAGCAGACAGGAGATAATGCAGGACAGCAAGGATTGATCCCTTCTAATTATGTTTACGTACGAGTTAATGTAAAGGACAATTTCAAAGCCAATAGTGCAGAGAGCAGTAGTTTGCCATCTGGTTGGGAAACGGCGGTAGATCCCGAGTCTGGAGAAAAGTATTATTATAATAAGAGCACGGGTCAAGTACAATGGAGTGCTCCGCCAGCACTAGTCCCTGCCGCAGCTGATGCAAAGCGCGCGTCACAAAGTAAGCAAAACAGCTATTCCGATCTTGCGCAGCCTGTGCAGACCAACAATTTTACAGATGAAAAGGGGTCTTCATATGACCAGGATCCCATGCAGCGCGCGCACCATGTGAGCCACATCCCACGCCCGCAAGCTCGCTCTTATGCGCAGCCACATTATATGGAACCCATTCATCACGTCGGCAAGATCCATCAGCACGTAAGTAGCAATGCCAGTAATCAAAATCAAGTGAGGATGTTTAATTCCGATATTGCAGAGTTTCGCCGTCTTCGTGAAGATGCAGACGCCAAATTGGCTCAATTACGAAAGGTGTTATCCATCCAAGAGAACTTGCATTTGTTAGAGACGGGGACTGGCAGCAACAACGATAGACACGCGCATAGTTCCGATCAAAATGCTGTGGTAGAAGATCTGTTAGGAGCTGGACAGCACATGATCCGGAACCCCAGCAAGCCGTCTGCTGACAAACGTGGAGCATTGAGCCCGCGAAATCGCCCTCAAGTGAAGGGATTACGACGCGATGATGCTTCGGCGGGAGGGAAAGGACCCAGCTACGCTGGTTTGAAAAGTGCTAATAACAGCGCTCACGGAAGCGCCGGCAGCTCGCCGCCAAGCCTGCGCTTGGATCCGTCCTCACTGAAGGCCATTGCGCGCATTGTGGACGCCCGGCTGGAACAGCGCGACGACGTTTTGCTGGGCAAGATGAAGGCCATTGTTGAGACAGCTACAAGCCCAAATAGCTCACCGCAAGCGTTGCGACAGCAGCTCATTCAATACTCCAACAATGCGTCGCCAGGAGACCAGCACATCAAGCTTCCTATCGGCGGTCCTCAGGGCATGAGCCACAGTCGTAACAACAGCAACAGCAAGCTCGGACTTGCAACTGAATATGGAAGTGCGACTTCAGCTGCAAATCTGTCTCTGCGTAGCGTCGATGCAGAATCTTCCCCGATTCGCCCGGAGAAGCGCTCGCCCAGCAGCAGTTTGTTGCCTGGATTCGATGTGGGATCAGGTCATAAAAGCAAGCCTTCGGAAGCGCGCCCAGCGTGGGCGCTCTCCTACAAACCAAGTGCCCCACACGCTGTCTCCCATGTTGTGGCACATGGCGGGTCTCCGGTAGGCCACTCCATCGATGCTGGGTCGGCAAACCATGCAGATGACCCGCTCCGCCGTGTGTCTTTGAATGTGGCCCGATATGATACGAGCGACATGAACACCGGTCATGCCGAGGGCATCAGGTACCCTCAATGCCGATCTACTGTGTACCCTCCGTCCGCTGTAGAGGGTGGCGCTGGCATTTCTTCCGATGAGCTGGTCGACTCAAGCGCTCCCACGGCAGGACTTAGCTTGAACCACGTATATGCATATTCTGGAGATTCTAGCCGCCATGGTGGTGCAATCAGCGGTAAAAACATCATGTTCCTTGACAGAAAACGTATCATTTTCCCTGCGGCGTCGTTAGTCGTCGTGATGAACATGGAGACACAAACGCAGGGGTTCTTCAGCGGACATACGGATGACGTCACGTGCCTCACCGTGCACCCAGATCGAACGATTGCTGCAAGTGGGCAGATTGGAAAAGATGGCCGTATTCTGATCTGGGACTCGTCCAGTATCGAAGCAGGAATCCGCTTGTATGAGGCCGCGGTAGAGTTGCTAGTCATGGGTGGCACCCGAGGAGTTTGTGGGCTCAACTTCACCGCAGATGGGCGCTTCTTGGTGGCACTGGGAATGGATGAGACGCACACAATGGTGGTGTTTGACTGGGCGCAATCAGTAATGGTGGCTTCTGTGCGCATCGGCCATGGAGATGTCAGCCAAATGGGATTCAACCCGTTCCTCTACGTATCCACCGCTCCACATGATGAGCTCAAGCTCGTAACGACACCCCGAGATGTGCAAGAGAAAAACGACAGTTGCTGCTACACTTTAATTAGCTGTGGAGGCAGACAAATTAAATTTTGGACACTGCGGCGAACGCTAGAACACGACCCAGAAACCGCAGCTGAGATCCCGTACAAAGGGAAGAAAGTTAGCGTGTCCAATAAAAAACAGATGTTCTCTGCTACCTACACATTGGAGGGCAATGCGGGAGTGTTTCCAAAGCTTGGCACGGATGTGCCAGATATGCTCTGCTTCACTTGCGTGTATGACAGCGAGGGACAAGTACAAGGTAATGGTGTATCGCGAACGGCGCCGAAATCGCGAATCTTTACTGGCACATCCACGGGCGCTGTGTATATCTGGCAGCATCTGGAGGAGACAAGCAACAAAAATTCTTTGACGCAATACAGCTGGCAGCCGCGAGGTCGTCTACTGAGCGTGGTCTCCGACGTGCACGAGAGCCCTATCGTAGACATTGACTACACTGGAGCGTTCTGGTTCAGCCAAGACGTCGAGGAAAACACCAACGAGCGTCTGATCACGTGTGGCAAAGACGGCATTACTAACGTATGGAAGATGGATCGGGATGCGATGGCTGGTGTGCCCATCGAGCACCTGTCGACTGCCAACATCGGATTTGCTGAGGCTGGGTTGGGGGCTCCGCGCTGCGTGAGCTGGGACTTGGAAGGTCAGACGGCCGTTGTGGGCACAATCGGGAATGCCATCGTCGTGTTACATGGTGATGGGATGTCCATTGGCGATGGTCCATCTGCGGATGCTGGAGATCCGAGCTTGCCAGCACAAGTGCTCGTGCATCCGCTCCTGCGAGGCCACCGTGGCAAAGTGCTGCGCGTTGTGGCGCACCCGACGGAGCCCGTGTTTGCCACAATTTCGGTTGACAAGACTTTGCGCCTGTGGCACGCAAAAGACAAGGTGCAAATCGCGCTGACGCGGCTCGCAGAGCATGTGACAGCATTGGACTTTGCGCCCGACGGCTCTACGTTGGCTGTCGGCAATGATGCAGGTGAGATTCTCATCGTGCACTGTTTAGCCCTGGAATCGCGCAGAGCAGGTGCTGCGCCACTTGCTGTGGAGGAGCTTGGTGTAGGACCTGCTTTGGGAGCTGCGGGGCTGCATGAAAAGCAGTGGAATGTTATTACACGGCGTCATGTTGCCGCAAAAGCCGGCCCGGCCAAAGGACCTGGCGGCGATGGTACCTCGGCGGTGCCGGCATCCAATGTGCTAGCACGCAAGCGCAGTGAGGTTACGGAGATAAAGTACTCGCCAGATGGCAAGGTGCTAGCCGTTGCCTGCAGGGACAACCTCATCCACCTCTTGAGTTCAGCCAATGGTTATCGCCGGGCCGCGGTGTGTCGTGGACACAGCGCCTACATCAAGAATCTAGACTTTTCAGTCGATGGGCGCGTGCTGCGCGCCTCTGATTCTGTCCGCGAGCTTTTATTTTGGGAAGTGGCAAGTGGCAAGCAGATTGCTAACGCTGCCTTCACTCGGGACGTCAAGTGGTCAACGTGCAAGGCCGCGCTAGGCTGGGGGGTGCAGGGAGTCTTCAATGGCCCAGCAGGCGTTGCGGTGGACGGAGATATCAATGCGGTATGCTGCTCGCATCGGGGCACGCTCTTAGTAGCTGGAAGTAGCAGCAATACTGTTACTAGCGGGGTAAAGTTGTTCAGGTACCCCTGTGTTGCCACCGCTGTTCCTTCATTACATGGCGGGCACACCGCACCTGTTTTGGATGCTGCGTTTCTGTCAAATGACAACGCCATCGTCACTGTTAGTGCGAGCGATGCTGCGATTTTTTGTTGGTCTGTTTTGCATGAAAGGTCAAACGCATAGCGGAGTTGTCTGTAGAACCTTGCAGAGACTTGGAATGAGCTAGTCACTTCGGTAAACGCATAAAATATATTTTGGGGTTTGATAATGTAATTTGAACAAATTCTGATACTCTAAATATCATGTGTAGCATGCAAAAAAATGATAATTAATAGAAATATCCGCAGTCGTTAATAGTTTGCATACCAGAACTAATAGGAGAAACACTCACCCTCAACCAATTCAGGACGCAAGTTTGAGAACGTCTTGGTAAATTTCGACCGTACTACGGCTTTTAGATGAGCCCTCGGTCGAAGACACACAATCTCATTTTTGCATATGTTTTCCTCTGTAAATATAGATTTTGCAGGCCCGTGTGTTGAGCGGAATAGCTGGACTGGTGGGGAGACTGTTTTAGGTGAGCTAATCCTCACCTCTCCAAAACCCATACTGACCAGATCTATTACTGTCACCCTCTATGGCAGAGAAAAAACAGTTGTAGAGACAACTGAGTTCGGCATGTCTGTTAACATGGCAGGGCATATCAGTCCTGAAGTAAAGACCCAAAAGTTTGAAGATAAGCGAGTTCTTTTAAAAAGGACAACAACTCTGCTCGGCGTGGGTCCTGGTCATACAGATGGCGCACCTATCCAGCAGTTAAATGGAGCAAGCCGCTTGCCGTTTGCCTTTACACTACCTCCAATACTTCCGGGAGTTGTATCTATTGGTACGGGTATCTTTAGTGCAAGTTGTGGCTCCGTGCACTATTCACTTGAAGCACGCATTGATTCTCCAAGTAAATTATCATTTACAGATACGACAAAAAGCATAAATCTATCCATTCGAGGCAATGCAATGTCTGCAGTTGCCGTGAATCGGTTGCTTATGCCTCTACCACTTTCGACACCCAATAGAACAGAGGGTCATAAAACGTTTTTACTGAATGAAGGGCGCTTGTCTGCTGTTTGTTCTTTACCCGCGCGAGCTATAGTCTCGGGTCGCATATCAACTTTACATATTGATGTAAAAAATAATACTACTGTAGCACTGGAGGCTATTCGAGTTCATGCTAATTCTCGCGTCAAACTTGTTGCAGAAGGGCACGCGAAGGAGAGAAGCGGGCCCAGCACTCTGTTGGCCGTGCTATCAGCAGTATCGGGCCCCAGTGTATGCCGCACTGCTGTAGTAGGCGCCAACCAGCATAGTTCATGTGACCTGCAGATTATGATTCCTGAGACGGTACTCACCTCTCACACCAGCCCTCGCTTGTCCAGCTCGCACTTCATTGATGTAGAGCTCGTGCCTAAAGGGTGGCTGCATCTACCATTAGTTTTACAGCTTCCAGTGTATATCTTTTCGCCACCAGTGAATGAAAGCAAGGTTGCCACCGTTACTTCGAGTGCTGCTGCCGACAGCACTCAAAGCAATACGGCCAGTGATGACGACGTGCGAAGCGCGCTTGCGGCGCTGGGAGGTCTTATCACATCTACGACCGCAAAGGGTCACACAGCGTTGCACCTGGCATGTTTGCGCAGCCAAAGTTCGCTGTGTCGTCTCCTTATTGCCGCGGGGTGTGATGTGGAAGCAGTGACTGATGCCGGCTTTACACCGCTGCACAGCGCGGCCTTCGGCGGGGATGCGGACACCTGCATTGCCATCATGGAGGGCGCCGTATCCGGCAGGCTCGGCCCTAAAGGACAGACCGGAGGCTTGGCTCGTCTGGAGCGCCTGCGATCGGCTCAAACAACCAAGCGCAGCACCGCAGAGTCATTAGCCCGTGCAGAAATCGAGGGTCATAAAGCTGCACTGCCGCAGTTGGCAGAGCTGATCGCAACCTGGATGCCCTCGCCACCACTTGCGGCTGGAGGTGGCTCTATGGATTCCGGCGTCAAGGCTTCAATAGTTGGCGATAGCGAGGACGCTGAAATGGGAGCGGAGCAAGGAGTAGATTGCGTGGATGCAATCCAACCTCTACCGCAGTTGGAGGGCAACTTCCGTACCTCTTTCGGAAGGGGTGGGTCTTTTGGGCGCGGATCTTTTGGATCTCCATCCTCGGGGCGCAAGGTGCAACCAAGAATCATAACATGGGTTCCTGATCACGCCTCTGATTCGTGCATGTCATGCAAAGAGCTGTTTCACTTCCTATGGCGCCGCAGACATCATTGCAGGTCGTGTGGAATTCTTGTTTGTTATGCTTGTGGACCACCGCGTCCATCGAAATTCATAGCATCCGCCGAGCGAGCGTGCGGCTCGTGTTGCCTGGATGAGAAGCCTGTTGCAACGCCTGCAACAGCGCCTACACCTGCAACGCCTACTCATGAAGCGCATACCACTGAACCAGGACAATCTCTGTCTCTGGCAACGTCGGAATCGCCTGCAGAGAGTATGGTTCCATTTCAGGTAAGGCAGAATGCTCCGCACAATATATCAATGGTTCAAGATGCTGCCAGCAAAAGCGCGTCTGTGCCCTTTGTTACCTTGGAGTGTGTGTACGACAGTGGTGCAAATGTGAGAAAAGTACCGTCAAAATCCTCTGAGTTTGTTGGAGTCATTGACTTAGGACAGCGAATGCCGAGCACGGGCAAGATCAGTGTGGATGATTTTATATACATCGAGCTGTGTATCACACCGCAGCACCCGCAAGGGGGGTGGGTACCTATCTATCGATTCGATCGGCTTATTGTAAAGCAGGTGCCAGACGCCTCTGAAGTATTGGTGGCGCACGATTTAAAGGAAGTGCTGCGCTTCCGCTGTGTGCAAGAGCAGGGTGCACAAATGCTTCAGGATGCTAAGATGGCGGCACCTGTTGTCGCCAACATCAGCTACGGTGAACAAATTACAGCCACAGGCGAGGTGCTCGTCGATGAAGGCAGCGGTTTGCGTTTCTTGCAAGTGCATTCGAGCCCGGTCCATCCGCAAGGAGGATGGGTGCTGTTGTCGTCGAGCAGCGGAAAAGTGCTAATGGAACACTGTGAGATAAACTAATGCATGAATGGCGATGCCTCCTTGGGTTTTAAAAACGTGTGTGTTTATTTCTTTAATTCAATGTATTTACCAATCGACAATTTTCTGAAAA
>JACCDO010797751.1_pt1 | contig 13161 bp, 8 predicted proteins | sample 7446101 | NCBI WGS metagenome assembly JACCDO01 (sample SAMN15323440, study PRJNA562643) | freshwater metagenome | isolation source: river surface water | place: USA:Blue River Watershed | collected 2017-08-16
TCTCAAGACTTTCGCTACGAAACTCACGAGAATAAATATGTTCAAGTTCTGACTCCATTTACTTTATCATGTCTTTTTTCATTACAATGTAGGCGCAGTTAGCATACCACCATTCGCATTAAATTCCTTAGGAGCCGTCTCCACTGCTACTTGTCCTGGTCTTACATATTGATGTTCGCTCTTCTTGGGTACAAACGCACCATGTTTATTGTCCTGTCGGAAAACCTGTAGGAATGGGCTTCTTTCCTTTGCTTCTACTTTTCCAGCGTTCTTTGTATTTTCATCAACGATCGCAGCATCTGCTAAAATATCATCAAATACATAACCCCCAATTGCTTGAATACCACACGCACGTGCTTTTTCAATCTCCTCTTTAGTATATTTATGATTTAGATCGTCATTTATCAGAATATGCCAAGCAACACGTGTCTTCTTAACCATCTCAGATACACCATTATCATCTAACCCCATAATGTAAGGTATGCTTACTTCAAATGCGTATCGGGTATTTACATCCGTTTGATTTGATGTCTTATCATAAACACGACCATGGACATAGAAATCCAAATTAGGTTTCGCTCCCTGTGCTGTAGGTGAATTATAAGGACCAGTATCAATGTTGGCCAGTACAATTATCTTTTTCGCAAGATCCTCATTATTCAAGAAGAAGAGCTGCCCCTCGGATTTACGATGATTGAACTCACCTTTGGCATTTCCACGTAGGATGTAGCTGCGGATCCTGTAGAGCGCATCCGCAATCTCTTGTGCGCACTCTGCTGATGGAGCTTTCTTAAAACGCAAATAAAATATTAATGGATCATTCTCCCATGTATTTTGTACAGTGCCAACCATTGATGAAAATGCTGTCATGTTACTTGAGCACAACGACTTATTCAAGTAACCGTTGTTCAAGCTAATACGCACACCATTTTGCTTCCTTGCTACAAGTCGGGCCTTCTGCTTTATTTCTTCAATGTCAAACACAAAGCAGCGCACGCCGGCTTGAAGCGCTAACTGAACAGCACGTTGCTCAGAATAAACACCATTTTCAGGTGGGCCAATATAACCGGAGCCAGTTGTTGCAAATACGTGCTGATTAATTATAAAATTACGACTATTATCAAGAGCCAACAAAGGCGTTTTTGTAATACTTAACTTATTATTCGCAAGTTCTATTGCTGTTCCTCTATCAGTCGCAATCCGTGTCATGTTTTCAGGTGTGGCCATTGTATCCACATTTGGCTGAATAAACTTAACCCATAGTCCCAGAAGAACACCAACAACAATCACTAATACAATAATTACTCCAATCCAACTTCCTACTATTCCACCAGAGTCCATGATTTCTTCAAGGCCGGCCATTTACTTTTAAGAAACATTACAATTTGCCATAAAAATCACTCATAGCACGCGCCATAGCATCTTGTTGTGATTCTGCTTTCTCTTTACTTGTGTCTTTCCTCTTATTACCATCCACTGCCGGTTTTCCTTTTATCTTCCAGATTAGTGCAGGTACTTGTGGTCTCTCAAGTACTTCTTTGAAGAATAATGGAGCCTGCCCTAACACACGCCCCAAAAATACAGGGTCACGTGCCAATGGCGATGCTGCGGGCGTTTTCCATCGGGGAACTTCACTTAAAATCTGGATCATTAAAACAAGACAATCCACACGATTTTTTTTGCCCAACCCAAATTCACTCTTCCTGTACAAGTCCAAAAGATTCTGAAACTCTTCATTCATACGAATGCGATTCTGCTTGACAAGATCTTTATACGCTTCTGCCATACATGATGCCAAAAACAATCCACACATATTTTTATCTTTTTGAAGAGCCTCGCCTTTCTTAATTATAGCAGCATCTTCTTCCAAACACCATTTCAGCCAGAACAAAGCACGCTCAGTGGCGCCTTCCTCACACGCCGCCAGCATTTCATTTGCCGCACGAAAGCGATGAATACCATCTTGGGTTCGTACCCAGATTTTATCTACTGCGACACTCTGTGGAGAGCGCTTCTGCGCAGACAACCATTCATCATTCAAAATGCTGTGGCCAGGCACAACAGGTACCTTCGGTTTCGTTCGTCGTGGCTGACATTGAATAACTAGTGCCATCTCCGCAAGAATCTTTTGGATTTCATTGAGAGAATAGAATATATCAATTGGATACTTGTCCATCTGCGAAGCAAGTTCTTGATGCCGCTTCTGTAAATATATAAATATCCGTGGCGATGCCAGCCCAACATGATCAAAACAATAGTTATAGGTAAATTTCTTCCATTGCGCATATCCACCTGAGCAGATGATATCCGCAGTCAAATGTATAATCTTACCTGTACTAATTGTACCTTGCTGTAAAAACAGCTGCCCATATACTTTAATAAGTTCTCGGGGATCATAACCCATACGTGTCTTCGGGATTACTTCATCTTCAATACCACCAGTTCCCATCCGGTGAAACCCATTCATTAAAGACATATCAGCCTTCTATACAGAAAAAATCTTTGATCCCCGGCCACGGAGCCGCACCCACCGCGGTAAAATCTCTCTACTTGTCAGAAACACAAATGGCCAAGCACACCCGTAAAGCCCACAAGAAGTCTCACAAGAAGACCCACAAGCGCAAGATGTCCGCTGGCGCAATGGCCTGGCGCAAGAAAGTAATGGATGCCTATCGTGAGCTCAAGGCTAAGAACCCCAATGCAAAGCTCCGTGATGCCATGAAGCTCGCCTCTTCTCGCAAGTAGGGGGCATGCTGCCCCCTATGACCCCTGCTTACAATAAGTATTGGTAGAGAATAATTTATGATCACAATGTGATCTATGATTATTTTCTAACTTTCCGTGTCTGATACTTTGCGCTGACACGTAGAGAACCATTGGCCCTCGGGATCAAACCCTTTGCCTTCAGTGATGAACGCATTGTGAAACCTATACTCTTCCCAGCCTTGTACATGCGCAAGTACTTGCGGTTTCTTGCTGTTGCCTTGTAGCCTCCAGACTGGCGTCTGGAACCCCCATATTGTTGGCAAGGGCACGTCATTCCTCTTTACTTGTCAGCTTTTAAAAGCGCTGAGCGTAACTTTACTTTGTAAAGTTAGCTATCAGAAGATGAAAACGCGGAAGCAATACCTTCCAAAGAAGTACTTTGCCGGTCTCAGCCAACGCAAGAAAACGTTACGCAAAAAAGAGATCGCCAAGTTCGGCGCCCTTGGTTGGAAAGATCCAAAAGCCTACGTCGGGTTTAAGTCAAATGTCGGAATCAAGACACGTCGCTCTGGCTACACCGCACAGTGGCACCGGCTATTTCCCGAAGCCAAGTCACTCAAAGAAAAATCGGATGTCACCGGTGTTCCTTTGAAATATATTGAAGAATCTTACAATCGGGGTATGGCTGCTTGGCGCACAGGCCATCGCCCTGGTGCGACCCAACAGCAATGGGGCTACGCACGCGTCCATAGTTTCCTACTGTGCGGGAAGACTCATTATTCTACTGACTCTGATCTCGTACGTGAAGCCAAAAAATCATCAGTAAGTGCCCGCCAGTGGTTCCGAAGGTGCAAGTAAAATGCGAAGCTTTTTAGGTGTTCCGAAGGTACCGCCAATAAGAATTTTACTTATTCTCCTCTACAGGCTCAGGGGCTACCGGCTCAGAAGATTTTTCCTCTTCCACAGCCGCCAGCGCTTTATCGGCCTCCGCGACAACAGCCGCCGCAGAGTCCATTGAGCGACGTAGCTCTGCCATCTTATTCTCAACAATCTCCTTTGCATCCGCGATTGCCTCCTTCACAACCTCCTGACCAAGTGCCGAAGCGTCCTTCACAACAGATACAGTCAGATCAACCGCGGCATCTACTACAGACCCCGCGATCTGCTCACCAGCCTTTTCCATCTTCGCCTCAAGTGTTTTTGACATACCACAGCCCATCGTATCTACTACTTGTCAGTATATATATTTAAGCCTCAACACCATCTTTAATATCCTGCCATGTCCTCTCCAATCGCCGGCGTAGCTGCTTCATCACATTCTCCCAAGTATATGTCAGCACCTTTTCACGAGCCGCCTTACCATGGCGCTCCAGTAGCTCCGAGTCCATCAAATACGACTCCATACCCACGCAAACATCATGAGGATCCACTACATGTGCCTCTCCACCCAGATTACAATAACATGCCGGCAGATAATAACGCGCACGAGGCTTCACAAGCTGTGAATTCTCCGCATTACAGAAATCCTTATGACCACCAACATCCGATAGCACCTGAGGCTTACCAAGGGCCATCATCTCAAAAGAACACAGACCCCATCCTTCACCCTCCGCACACGATACACCCACATCAGCTGCGTTATACATCATATTGATCTCATCATCACGATAAGACATATCCTTGGAAGTAATCATTAGTCGCGCACCAAACTGCTCTACTGATGCGCCGCGCTGCTGAAGCTCCCGTGCAAAAATCTCAAATAGATTCCATCCACCCTTCTCGCCCTTATCACATACCATCAGCAAACCAATAGGCTTCTGCGGATACTTGACAATCAACTCCACAAATGCCATGACTAGTAGGTCAAGACGCTTCCTCGGCTGATTACGATTTAGTGACATGAATAGAAACATCTCCTCAGGAATACCAATTGCTTTACGCGCAACATTACGAGGCACCACTGGGAAATCAGAAGCTGTAAAACCATGGTTAATTACTTCGATTGGACGATTAATTCCCTGGCGTTTCAAACAATCCTTCCAATAATCAGAAAACGCAAATACACGCGTTGCCTCTCGGTTAATATTATCAAGGTAAGGCTTCTGCTGAATCGTATAAACCTGATCCGCATAGATCCAAATCTGAAAATCACGCTCTACACCCGACCGAGAAATGGCCTCCAAAAAACCTGAAATCACCGCAAAGTCATTGTAGATCATCACTACATGCGGCTTGTGTTTGCGAATGGCGCCACCAATCCCTACAAATCCAAACCCATGATGAACAGGTGGCTGACCAGGAGGGTTGGCAGGCTCTGTTGCCGCAGCGTCAATCTCTACCACACCATCTGGGTACTTACGTGTCACAGGTAGCGGACCATTATACTTCTGAAAACCATAATGAATTACTTGAAGTTCAGGAACCTTGGCCAGCTCACGAACCATATTATATGTCACCTTGGAATATCCAGTGACTTGATGAATATGCGTACCAACAAGCATAAAACGAAGCTTATCTTGTGGTATCTCAATAGACGCATTATCGCCAGCAACAGTCGTAGAAACACCAGGCGCACGCATAGCAAGCTCCGCAAGATTTTTCTTAAGAATGTCCATCTCCACTACTTGTCTATTTACACACGCCTTTACGCCCAAAAAACATATTTCTTTACAATCGCTCTTAAATGCGCTTTCCAGATCTCCCACTCGTTATGTAAAGTATGTTGTCTCTCAATAAACTTCTGTGGGTCATCTGACCACATCTTGAAGAGCCGCAGTCCATCCTCCCAACTGCGTGTAATAACAATAGATGGAAGAGCCGCTTGTAACCACTGATAGAAAGATGCATTCCGCCCTTCATCAACCAATAAAGGCATTGCTCCCGCCTCCAAAGCTTCATAAATGCGAAAACTTTCTGCATTATTTCCTTCAGGACATGGAATTACAACTGAATTCATTAAATCGGTTAAATAATCACCCTTACTTGTCATCTGATCTTCCCATCGCTGTTTGACATGTAGAGAATGCGGTTCTACTTGTCTTAGCACATCAATCATATTTTGGCGATTAAACCATGTTGTGCCATGAAATGACCATTTAAACTTTCTTTCAGTTAGAGACATCTCTCCAGTCCCGCGACGATACCAGCCAAGAGGTATGGTTAAAACCTTCTTGCGACAGACCGCTGGAATAGGACGAATATAGTTTCTGATAACTAACGCTACTGTTGGGTCTTCGTAAAAACTTATATCATTAAGGCGATGTTCGTCACTTAAGTGAATAATGATCAAGTGCTTACCAAACAGCTGTGCCAAATTCATGGCTTTTTCTAGCAAATTAACTTCTGCTTCAAAGGCTTCACGATATATAATTATAGCAGATGTACCTTCCCCATCCAAAACTCCCTTCAAACGTTCTTCGGTATCTGCTACACAGCATAAATTACTCTGCCAAATGTCTGCCGGCATATCCATAATATCTGCCAGCCACTCTTTTTCATATGTTTGTGCGCCATTTTCAGATAAAAATACAATAGGTGGGGAAACTGCCACACCAACCGCAATACTTTCCACCTTGGGCGCAGCAATAGCAGCCTCAGCCAAATCTTCAATAACTTGAGCTACATCTAGTGGCGCACTGGAAGGACCATCAACAGTAAAACAATCGCTACTTGTCCATAAATCACTGTCATACGTATGTTCTTTTTCAGTTGCATTGAAATTCGTATTGACATATACTGGATCCTCTTCCTGGTAACATCCCGCCACCAATGGATTTATCACATATACATTCATGTCATTTGCTGGATTCAAAATCTGATGGTCTGATACGCATTTGTATCCACCTTCGCGCTTAATACCATCAAGTAATTTCTCCGCACCGCGTTTTGATAATATATACGCATACGCACAAAAATGAAAATACGCAGTTGGTTCTGGATGTCCAAACGCTGTATTTGCGCCAATACGATCCCAGTATTTATTTACAGGCACACGAACCTTCGGCCACATTGCTTTATTGGGTGGTAATATACCACCCAAATATAATACATCATAATCCGCAGGTACAGTAGCCATAGCCTCTTCTACATGTTTTTCCCATCCTTTTACAAAACGAACATCATCTTCTAGCACTAACATATTTTCAATAAATTGATTGGAATGCGCAAGCCCATACCATACTGAAAGATGACTTAGATTACAACCAATTACACCCTTTTTCCAACCAAATGTACCACCTTCAAATAAACGCTGAATATGCGGCGTCAGCTTCAAACGGCGACCATCAATAGCATCTACTACCTTAATACGATCAGTAATAAATTTGTTGTGATCCTTAGCAAATCTCCGCAAACGATCTGGACGACGCTTGAGATTGATAAGCGAACATTCTGATATTCCATTCAAAAAATCAGGCTTGTAACGGAAATGCCCGCGTTCCCAGCAATAAAATGCTTTGCCGGCTGCGCGTGACTCTTCTAGCGATGAAAACCCAACAAAATTATCCGCAAATATGCGCTGCACAGTGCCGCCAAAGCCATGACCCTTTACAATAACGACATCATCAAACGCCATAGCACTTCCATCTTCTACTAGTCGGTCTCTGAACTTAAGCAGACAAGCTCCCTTCTTATCTGCGACAGAACACATGTAAAAAGGATTATTAACCAACACAGTACGAGGCGACATGTAGCAAATGAAACGATCTTCCTCAAGCTTCTCAAGAAATAATGGTTCGCAATAAATTTTAATCCAATTATACATGTCTTTAATATATTTCAAACGAGGCGATTCTCGGTAACCTGACCAGTAGAGTCTATATTCGCTCTTTGAGGCCAGCGCAATGGAATTCATATGAGAAAGCCATAGATACAAATTACCTACATCTTCTTCTGAAGCAGAGGTTACAAACATCATTTGCTTTACGCGCGAGCCAAATTCTTCTGTCATATCTGGTTCGGCCACAAGCGCCTGCCCTTCAACACCAATAGCCATACGATTTGACGCAAGCGCTGCCGCCTCAGCTGTGGAACGTGCACCAAGTGCCATCGGCACGTCCTGCCAGCGCTCTTTTTCAGAGGGAAAAACATTATCCAGTGAATACTTTGCTATGGTCGCCAGCACAGTACGGATCTGATCCATCTTCTCAATGCTCAGGGCAGGCATCGCAGCTATTCTCTCCAACTCCTCTGGATTCTCCTCAAGCTTCTGAACAACAGAAAGAAGATCTCCTTCTCTATTTGTCAGATTAATATAGCCGCACGGATCAAAGTCTTGCGATGCGCAAGGATCACCCCAGTACAATGGCAAACACCCAGCAACCTTCGCATGAAAAAGTTTCTCGGTTGTATATCCTCTCCAAGAAGCATTCTCATACACAAGAGCAAACTTGTAGTCCTTAAAGAACTCTACCTTTCGCCGTTCGCCACCGCCACCACCGAGCCCCGCAAATAATCCCTCACCCATATTGTTGTACAACGCCCCAGCAGAATCAACTTTCTTATACGCATTCAAAGTTTGGAAAGCCTCATTGCGCACTTTATTAGACGGGTTTGACACTACAAATGCGCAGAACTTCTCCCTCGCACCCACTCCAGGATGTTCTGCCAAGCATTCATCAATATCAATAAGTGTCGGATTTACCAAGCGTCCATTATCTGCGCCAAACCAATTAATAGAGGCAGCCCACAGAGGCAGACGACAATAATTTACTCCTGTTTTTTCAAAACCATATCCATTCTCAAAGAATCCTATATTTAAAAAGATTCCATCTCCATACACTGGCTGTGAGAGCTCTCCTGTAAAACAAATCTTAGGAACACTTGGATCCAACTTACGCCAACGTTCTGAATAAGGCCCGCAAATTACAAGGCTGGGTCTGCCCGCAAATGCTTCGCCAACACCTACAATCTTTCGTTTATCTCCAATCGCAAGAAGTGCCTCTGTGAAGAGTAGTGTGAAGAAGTTATAGTCTGGATTGAAATCTGCCCAGAAATCACTGAACTGTATGATGAATGGCAAAGCCACAGCAGGCTTCACAACAGGCTGCGGACTCGTAAAACTCAATGCCCTTTGCCACCGGTCAGCATCAATACAAGAAAACTTCTGCGTCAGAGACTTTCTCCTATCTGAATCTGTCGCCCACCCCTCCAAGTTATACCCAAATGGCTCTCTACAAGAGCAATGCGTGGCCTCTTGCAGAGAGCCCGCTTTTGCGGGCCCAGAGCCACCTTCATAATAAAGATCATCATAGTCATGTCCAAAATCATGTAACCAGTGGCAGTTGTGAATTACAGGCACTCCAAGCCACACCAAGTCCAACAGCACTGGTTTTGGAATAGAACTTTCAAAACGCTCATGATATAATACACATGCCTTCTCATTGAGAGCAATATCCGTTGTTTTCAGACGACCACAGAATTCAAAACGTCCATCAAACACAGAATTATTCAGAGAACCCTTCAAATTCGTTTTAAAATAATCACCCTCTACAAGTCGGTCCGCATTCAGAACTACTACTTTATCAATGCTCCATTCTGTAGTAAGTAATTCTTCAGCAATCATTAATGAAGGCACACACGAAGAATTTATACGTGTATTATTTTCAACAATATAGAGATCCCAACTAGAATTGTATTCAGAAGAAGGCCACTCTTCTGCGCCCACAAGATGCCATGGTGACCAGTAGAAAGGAATAACCTCTACTTGTTTCTTTGACAGAACACGTAAAAGCTCCGCATCTTCCTCCCTCGCCGTCCAAACACAATCTACACCGTCAAATGAAAAAACACGACGATCATTTTCATAAATGACATTCTCGCGAAGAGCCATTGACATGTCTTCACGCATCATTAGAATAACTCGCCGACCTAGGCGCCTACGAAGAGACTCCTGAATGTTTCCATACATATCAATAAACACATCAAACGGTTCCACACACTCATCCAGCAAGCGCACAGTCCATTCAGCAGATTCCTCTTTACAATCACTAAACCACCTTTCCTTGCCAAGTGAAACCAACGTGACTGAATGACCCAGCTGCCGCAAAACCTCGCCAAGAGTAACACAACTCTGAGCGCGCCCTGACGAAAAAACACTAATCGCCGGCCCAGGAGGCAAAAAACTAATGCCAATATTCATCCCCTACTTGTCAGACAACCTACTTTTTAGGAGGCTTTTCCCGAGAGTAGATGTGCCAGCATATTTACTTGTCAGAACTCACAGAGCTATCTTCTAATAAACGCAACCAAGCCTGCTGTACTGCCGGATTATAAATGCTATGTTCATATATAATTTTACGCCCTTCTTTTGAAGAGCCACCTAAAGCGCTATGTAACGCCGCAGCACCACCTTCAAGTGAATTTCCTTGATAATATGATCCACATTCTTTCCATGGTTCTGAATTATGTACAAGTGGGAAACCTCTGTAGAGAGCTTCTAAATACATATAGTTATATTCATTGTTTGTCTGATGGCATAACATAATTGATGATGGGTATTTACGAAGAATATCAGTTACCGCAAACCGCCCATGAAGCTCAATACGACCATCACGCCACAAATTCAAATTGCCCAGAATATTTTTAAAGAAGTTCCCACCTTCTCCATACTTATCAGTGTTAAATACATGAATTTTGCCTGCAAACCCGCTCTCAAGATAGTATTTTTCACAAATTAATAAAGGGACTACACAAGATTTCTGAAAGCTAATGTTTGGTTCAATGATTAAAATATCCTTTACTTGTCCATCAACGGGACTTACAACATCAAATGCGTTTATAAACATTGGATCCCATACATATGGCGCAACCTTACAAGGAGTATTATTTATTACTCGTAAGTAATCAAGCTGTGACGCATAGTGTGGTGATGTAAGAACTAAATCAATATCTCCCTTGCTATGAATTATAATCTCATTTTTTGATGAAAAGAGTGACATTTCAGTATCAATATTCAATGAGTTTCCCAAATATAATTTTAATATACGCGCACCCATCATATGAAACAGCGCACGAACCTTCTTTCCCATATTCATGCCAATTTCAAGCAATATTTTCACATTAAATGGTTTCTGAATATATTTATCAAGAGTTATCCAGCGAAGATCATGGAACACACCAGGTAGCTTCATAGTATCCATCGGCCCATTAACAAGTAGATATGGGGTATATCCCATAATTCCAAAGAGCCGATATAAAATTATAATATTTTGATTAAGTCCGTTATTGAATATTGTATCACACGTGAAACTCTGACATGTAATGAATATGTTTCCCTCACAAAGTCCCGGGACAGCCATTCTACTTGCTTATACTGCTCGCGTCTATTAAATACTTACGCACATCAGAAGATGTTACGGATTTCTTTTGATACAATCAGCTGTAATTTCTCACCAAGTACTTTTATGCGATTAAATGATCTAAAACGACAATGGGTAGCATTTGAAAATGCCTATAATACAGCTCAGTCAAATAATGGATATTACTACTATCCTACTTTTGAAGAGAAAAACTTAATTCGTCAAGGACAGATTCTTCATGAAAAGGTCTATCCAACTTCAAATTCAAATTATGCGACTTGCAACTGGGTTCTGCCACGCCCTTCTTAGTGAAATTTGCGCCCTGCGGTTACCCCCAGTCACTGACAAGCAAAATGTGCCGCCACTGCGCTTATCTCCGTTTCAAAAGCCATCATGCCGAAGAAGCCTGTCCATACGCAGCCGCGTTCTATTGCGCGCACTGCTCTGACTACGGCCACCAAACCTCTACTTGTCCAACCCCACGTGATAAGATCTTTGTTGAACCACATTGTGTTGAGCAACTTGTCCCAACGCACCTCTTAGTTAAATACAACCTGGGATCAGTGACCGCCATTAAGCAGCCACCGAAGCCAGAACCAGCAAAGCCTGTATATCTTGAACTTCCCGATGATGATAAATATATTATGAAATATCTCTCAAATGAGGGATATAAGACATTTCCTAGCAAGTCTAAAGAGCTGCGCAAAGAGCTTGAAGCACATTGTACCAAGGCTGGCCTCACCTTGGTTCTGAAAAAACTAGAGGTGTTTTAGAAATGCCACGACACAAGTCTAGTAAAAGAATCCGTAGAAACCGTACTAAAAAGCATACATGCTTGCGCAGTCGCCGCAGACACCGACAAAGTGGTGGCTACGGTTACATCCGCAACCCCCAGAAAGAACTTGTAAGCAAATATGTTGGCGACGAAGGCATGGGTGTCCCAACAATCACTGAAGCTTAACACCGTTTAAGAATAGACAAATATTTTTAATGTAACAGAAGAATGGATTTACCACCCTTTGAACTCGGCCCTGGTGCCGGCGCTCCATTTGAGAGCTTGAATGAAATGACAACGCAATATATTGAAGAACTACCACCCGATATCAATGATATTACAGCCCAAGGCTATCCCTACATGTCAGTGGTCCAAAATGTCAGCACAAAACATTGCGCCGATATCAAAGCTGCGCTTCCTCGATCCATTACAAATAACCACTCTGCCCGTAATCGTTTGCGCGACTTCTTAAACACTTACAATGAAACTCTTGTTGCGAGTTTTGTGGATCGTGGTCGTCTATCTCCGACACTGAGTCTCGCAGAGCATGTATTTCGCAAATTCGGCAAAGGTGCGCAGATTCAAGGGCCACTCAAGGAGCTGAACCTAGACGCGACTCTCAAAGAAAGCATGGTAGAAGTGGATAAAGAAATTCAATGGGTTGCTCCGACACCATCTTTTGGGCCGCAGGCCAGTGGTCAGGCCAGTGGTCAGACCGAAGCAACAGATCTGCAACCTACAGTTGTAAGTGAAACCGAGAAGCTCATCTGGCGCCTGCGACGTATTATGGAGCTTTATCGTAACACCGCAGTTTCTCTCATGAAGGCTGAAGAGACCCTTAAAACCCGCTGTGAGAGCCTAGAAAAACTATCAGCTCATCTCCTACTTGTCACTAATCTGCCAGAATCTGAAAACTACGCGGAACTTATCCAAGCCAATCAAAAATACCTTGAAGATATTTTCCAGAAGACAAAAGTCAAGGAAGCTTATGATGATATGATAAAGCTCTATAAAAAATGGTTGATCTGCCGAGAAGTTATAACGGCTTCTGTGCCTTCAACGGCCATCAATGGCGCACCACTTTGCTCTATTTGTCTCAATGAAGGTGTTACGCATGCGATGGTTCCATGTGGGCACACATTTTGCCAGACATGTACCGCGTCACGACAACCAGTTTCTTGTTATGTCTGCCGCAAAGTTATTACACAAATGATCAAGCTTTATTTTACGTAGGTGCTTCTTCAGTGCTCTCACCACGCACTTCGACGCGAACCATATTCGGCTGAAGAACAATGCGTCGTAACTCCTCAGCAACATCTGCTGGCAACTCTCGTACAGAACAAATTGTTTCAAACAACTTGTTCAGTGTGCCATAAAACCACA
>JACCDO012020373.1_pt1 | contig 13161 bp, 5 predicted proteins | sample 7446101 | NCBI WGS metagenome assembly JACCDO01 (sample SAMN15323440, study PRJNA562643) | freshwater metagenome | isolation source: river surface water | place: USA:Blue River Watershed | collected 2017-08-16
CATGGTGCAGGCAATGTGGCAATTCAACCTCAAATATCTCTTGGAGGTGGATATGAACATTTGCGCTGGTTTACACTCAGTGGTGACGATGGATTGACCGAAAAAGGCACCCCACTTGCTTTAGAAGTGCTCGAAGGAAAATCTGAGTTGGGTCCCGTGCATCCGGAGACTTTATTTTTCCAACCAAAGATGTGGAATTTAGAAGAAGATTCACCAGAACATGCATTGGCGATGAAATCTGCATACGCAATTAAGAGGGACAATAAATTGCGATCAACGGGAGGCGGGGGGCGTGTGCTTCCTCGCTATCTGCAGCTTTTTCCTGGCAAGAACGAGGATAGCAAAGGAGCAGAAGAAAATGACAAAGGAGAACAAGCACACACAAATGTAGATGTCAGGAAATCAAATGGGACAAATAAGGCATCTATTGTTGCAGCGAAAGCTGCTATATCAGTAGAGGATACTACTTCCGCAACAATGAGCTGCGCTCTGCCGAGCGGACGCCGACGCACAGTAACGGCTGGCACGACAGGCTCTATCCCGCTAGCTAATGAAGAAACTCAAGTGGTTCAATACACCACTATATCGCTACCTATTGAAATCGCTCCTATACCACCGCCGAAAAAACTCATGAAAGCTGTAGGGCAATGTGTGGCGGACTGGTCCATGATCGAAGAAGGGGATCGACTCTGCCTGGGATTATCAGGTGGCAAGGATTCTATCAGCTTGTTGCATATTCTAATTGCTTTGAAAGCCAAAGCACCTGTGAACTTCACAATCGCATGTGCAACGGTAGACCCACAGACGTCCTCATTTGACCCTTCACCAATGATTCCTTATCTCAAAGCGCTAGGCATTACGTATCATTATCTTAGTCAACCTATTATAGAAATGGCATCTACCAAGCTCCAAGGAGACTCTCTTTGTGCATTCTGTGCTCGCTTCAAACGCGGTTTGCTCTACAGCTGTTGCCGCGAAAACAAGTATAATAAATTGGTGCTGGCGCAACACCTCGACGATCTTGCCGAGTCTTTTCTTATGTCTGTACTACACAACGGTCAGGTGCGCACAATGAAAGCCAATTATTTAAATGAATCAGGAGATGTACGCATTATTCGACCGCTGTCATACGCAAGAGAATCACAATGCCGAGACTTCGCGAAAGATGCCCGTTTTCCAGTCATTAACGAAAACTGCCCTGCTTGCTTTGAACAACCCAAAGAACGCGCCCGCGTCAAACAACTTCTTGCGCAAGAAGAGTCCATGGTGCCGAGCTTGTTTGCAAATATGCGTAGGGCGCTTCTACCACTTATGAGTGATGATGCATACGTTGCTTTGCAGAAAGTAGCGCTTTCTGTCGAAGAAAGAGCTAAAGCACCTGCACCGCAATCTACGCGCATTAAGAGACAAGCTCCGCATGGACAAATCGCAGGACAAGCAAAAGAGGTTTTACACACTGAAGATGAAGCGGTGACCGATGCCCAGCCCGACACTAAGAAGCCCAAATTGACAGGGGTTGAGGGTGCGTGCAAAGATGACTACTGCGCGCCTTGCTATGAGCTTTGTTAATACTTCCATCAGAAAGTGCAGAATTTGTTGTATCTTATAATTAAATGTAAAATTGTTCATGAAAGTTTCAAATATGCATAAATATAGCAATCAATACTTTGCGTATTAGAATATAACTTGGTGTACAAAGGCGGAACCGCGATGCCTTCATCTGCTGAGCGCACCACTGATGATAATCAGACAATCCATTATGATTATGAGTCACCACGCTCCGTTTGAAAAACAGCACAAGCAAGAAAAAAAGAAAAAAAAAAAAAGGGTTTCTAAAGGATTTTGGTCTCCCAAAACAGTACAAGCTGTTCATGAAAAGGAGACTTCTTCTGAGAAATCCAAGTTATCAAACGTCGCAGCGACGATTTACAAAGATAAATATTTAAATTATATATTTAATTTTAAATCATTAATTGTAAAGAACTAATAAAACGGCCACAGACGCCTAAGAGATTCGTATTTACACGAGCCTTTCAGTGTAACACATCAATACTTCGAAGATTATTGAAACAAAATCTGAAATGAGTTTCAGTAAACAAGTTCCTGTTGAAAAGCGCTGCAATGGCCAAAGTCATGACGTTTGTGCCGTTTGCTTGAATCCAGTCAGCATAGAGGAGGTGTCTAACTTCAACTCCAATTTTTGTTCTCAAGACCACGAAGAAAATTACAGTTGTCACATCGAATGTATGCAGAATTTTATTGAAAATGCAGTGAATTCTGCGTTTATGGGATCGTGCCCTATAATTTTTTGCCCTTGCTTACATCGTTCAAAAAAGTCCTCATCATTTGCAGACCCCTCCCAGAGATCTGCTTTTATCGTATCCTACTCAACATGGTCATCACACATGACCAGCGTTGGACTGCATGGAGTCGTTCAAAAATATGGAGAGCTATCGGCAAATCTATTGCCCTTTCTTTGTTCTGCTTGCCATGTTCAAAGCTCTATACAAGAGCCTCATGCAAATCATGTGCACTTTCATGAATCGTCACTGCATCATCAAGATCGCACTTCCTTCGAAAAGAATTTGCACGAGTATCTTTCTGGAAGTGTCAGTGTCAACGACTTTTACGGATTTTTACATCGATCATACTTTGGTTCTCCACCGAGCATTCCTTTTGAACAATTCCGCTTGATACTACAGCTGATCGAAGATCCCAATTCAAGGGCGAATTTGCATTTACGATATCTGCGAGACCATCGGGAGTTTAAGACATTATGCTGTGGAGTTACTCACTGCTGGACTTGCAAGAGCAAACCACATCCGCGCGTAACGTGCGAACGCAATGAGGGCACATTAGACCCTGACATTGTTGAATGCAACAGCTGCGGAATCCCATTATGCAAAGGGGATGGATGTGACACATTGCGATGCGTATGCGGATATACACTCAATTGGACTACAGAAAAGAAAAATTTGGCTCTATGCGCCGAGTTCGCGAAAGGTTTTCCATTTGATGCTTGGCACGCTTGTGCGATACATTTGTATGATATCCCTTTACAAGCACTATCTCTGGAGTTTGAGCGTGGAGGTTGCAATTCAAGCGAGCGCGCAGAATTTATGTCAAGAATGGCACCAGCGAGAGCGTTCCGAAGTAAAAATGCTGCGCGTGTAAACGGCCTCATGCTAAAGATTTTCGCGATTGAAAACGGCCTGAAGAGAGTCCACGAGAAATCCGGTTGTGTTCTTAAATCGTTAGCGTTGCGTTTCATCTTAGCCAGACGTCGACAAACGGAGACTCTATTATCTTGTCAAGAGTTTCCTGCTAAGCTGCGATTAGGGTTGGAGGATTTCAGGCCGTGTCTGTCCCTGCACTCAAGCATATTCTATGCATCTCTACTGCCTACGCAATTAGTAGCGCGTAAACTATCCTTTTGCGATCCCAATCTTTTGCTCGATGGAATGACTGCAACATTGGAGATCGCAGCAACATCCATGCTTGGGTTGGACACTGCTGCGCGTCTGTGGTTTGAACATCACAAATATCAAGTTATTCGTGCGGCCAATGAGATTCTAATATCGCGTCGGATGTATTTGGACACGTTCTATGAAGTCAGCGAGAATAATGCAAGGGATGATGGGGCCGCCAGTCCCTTGAGAAGTGTCACTCCTGCCACTGCACTTGCACTGGAACAAATGATGCGCAGTCCTGCCGGATTTTCTGACCCATTCTCTTGTGCCCAGCCAGACGGTGCTGGGCTTTTATCAGCATCTCTTGCCTTGCAAACTCGCCGATCCAACTATCAAGCCTTTCGCGCAGCAGAGACTTTGCAGCGCAATCGTAGAGCAGATGTGTTTTCTCGTTTCTTTGGGTCAAGCAAGATTGCGGAGTCACGCAATTTATCGCAGACAGCAATTCTCCTCCTAACTGCTTGGCGAGCTCGACTTAATCAACTTTGGAATAAAACTTTTGAACTGCTTGAGGACTTGCCGCTGGACGCCATAGCGAAAGGAGCAGCGGAGTGGAAATGCAGCGCTACTCAAGCGTGCTTCTTCAACTTTATCGGCGACAATGACGAGTCATGCAGCGATTCTTCCACTGCAACTGCACTGCTGAAACATTTAGCTTCTGTGCCTCACATGTCATTAATTTCAAGAATGACAAATGCTGCAGTCGAGCCGCACGAAATTCTTGAAAATCTTGCGTCAAAGCAATCTTGGAATGATGTTTGGCACAGTAGTTTGTACGCCTTGCATAGTTTTCTGCTGAAAGATCAACACAAAGAGTCGCAAATAGCTCTGGACTTCGAGCGCGAGTTTGGCGCCAATGCAGCAACGGTCGCTGCCCATGCATGCTATGAGCCGAGCACTCGTCAGCGCACCCTAATATATATGCGCGTGCGACAGGAAACGATGCAAGCATGGTACGAAAAAGATGCACTAAACAGTGAACCACTTATCAAGTGCTGTCCTGGCTGCCGCTGCTGCCCTCGGCATTTGAGCGATCAAGTATGTCCGACGAAAGACCAGCCGACAGTGGTGACAAGGAACAACACTACAGGAGCTTTTCAATTTGAATCCCTAGCCGAAGCCATGCAGAAAATTGGCACAGGAGCCGCGCTTCTGCCATTAATGGAGACATCCCTAGGCTCTAACCCTGACCCCGTTCGTATTAAGTCGAGAGGCCTACCCATCGCAGACGACGCAACGGCAAAGCTACATCTTTCTATGTGGCCCAGCTCGCTCTCCGCGGGATCAGCGGCGAGAAGAAATGTTGTACTTGACTCAGAAATATCTCAACGCATACATGGAATGCATAATGCCTTTCCGCCAGTCACCACTGCAGCTCACGCCAGGCAAGTTGATCGACACTTTCATCGCGCCGTCTCTGTCACTGTTCCACGACTGCAGCAAAGCTTTCGATCAGCCCCTTTGGTGGCATCTGCGCATCTAGGCAGTCATGTAGACATGCCTATTTTTAGCAGAGTCGGCAATCGAAATCAATTCGAGAGAGAGCGTCGACACGAATATGAAATTACGCCCGCGGAAAGAAATCATCGCTTACAAACACCTGCGGATGAAGGCCTTTCACCTGGAATACGACAACGAAGCTTAAACGAACTTATTGAATACTTTGAAATCCGATCCTCGCCACGGAGAACCCATCGAGGCGCTTTCTTAGCAGAGAGCGGGAAGTCACAGTTGTCGTACCAGCTTTGATCAAAAGGGGATAACCTCTTCTTCTCGAATAAAAAATAGCAATAAACTTAAAAGCATTACAAAATTTTGATATAGAATGATTTTTACATGCAAATAATATAAAACAGACGAAATACAAAATTTTAGCTTGATCCATATGTGGCCATCCACGACGCATACCTTGCGATTGTGTCCGGATTTACGGATGGCATAGTGTTCTCTAATGCATGCAAAAAGTCCTGCATCACAACATTTGCGACTTGCAATTGTCCAGCTGCACGCATAGCCTGTATTTCTAAAGGCTGAACTTGTTGCAGGAGCTTGCGCATGGGCATCATCGCTGCCTCACGGCAGACCACATGTATATCCGCACCACTGTATCCTTCCGTCAGTGCACACAATTGGTCTATATCGACATCAGAAGACATGGAAATGCCACGTAGGCAAATTATCAATAATGCTCTGCGCGCCGAGAAGTCAGGCATGGGAATGAAAATGCGTTTTTCAAGTCTGCGGCGCATTGCTTCATCGAGATCCCATGGGCAATTCGTGGTCGCTAGCACCATCACTCCTACCCCAGTAACTTGTTCGGACGCAGTATTAGAATTAGTGCTGGCTATTCCATCCATCTGCGAAAAAATCTCTGTCTTCAGCCTTCGCGAAGCTTCATGCTCGCCTTCGCTCCCCCGAGACCCGACCAGGGCATCCACTTCGTCCAGGAACACCACAGAGGGTGCGAGCAGACGAGCTGCTTCAAATAAACAACGAACAATTTTTTCGCTCTCTCCGCGATACTTACTTACAAGGGATGAGCTAGGGCAATTAAAGAATGAAGACTGGTTCAGTCCGCATACCGCTTTTGCAAGCAACGTCTTTCCGGTTCCAGGGGGTCCGAACAGCAGCACGCCTTTCCACGGTTCTCGTATTCCAGTAAAGAATTCAGGCACCATAAGCGGCAGTACAACTGCTTCCGAAAGTAGGCGTTTTGCAGTATCTAGCGCAGCAATATCTTGAAACGTGACTCCCAAGGCCCTTTGCACCACATCCCGCAAGACGGTATCTACAACGGATTTCTCGTGCATTTGCATGAGTGTTTGTGCAGTTTCAAGCAGGCGCCGGTCACCAGCATATGGTAATGATGCGGTTGAAGGAGGTAAAAGAATTTCAGTAGGCTCTACTTTGCGGTTTTGAAGTGCTGATGCATTTGCATTGGCATTATAAGACACTGGTAGACCCAACCCCCCATTGGCGCGCTGCATCGCTCTTTTGTCCGATGCTTGCAAGACAGAAGCCGAATCTGGAGCCGACACAGCTCGCGCTCCTACAGGTAGAGGAAGTTGAGTCCTTCCTGGGCCCCCGCCACCATGTGACAAGAATACCGATGGTGGTGCCGGCAACGCTTGCTTCATGGCCGGACCTGGCACTGAGCTTGTTGAAGCTTGCGCGAAACTTTCTCTATTCCCTTTCCGCTGCAGAAGCAAATCTGCCAGTGACATACTCTTACCTGCATTTTCAGCAGCTGATCCGTTTTTCATCATATCCGCCAAAGACATCGCTCCTTTCCGAGAAACAGCGTTTATTGGCGTATTTGATGGCAAATTGAGCACGCTAGCACTTTGCGAATATGTAATATTCAGAGCTCGATCTGAAGCGCCGCCGCTATCTTGACTACTATACTGCCACGCTTCTTCTTCATATTCCAGTTCTCGGGCATCGTATAGCTGCTCTGGGATAATCTTCGCTTCGTGCACAGGCAAAGTCAGTTCGGGGGCTGGCTCGACACTTTCTGCAGAAATAATTCCGCCTCCTCCCCTGTTGGCTCCATTGACTTTCAGCGAACCGGGCGTCTTAGTTAAGAGTTTCCATCCTTTTAGTGCAAACTTCGCACCACCACGAGCCGCAAGTCCAGGAAGGCCGGAGAGATCAGTCATGCCTTCCGGACAACGGACGCTTGTAAAGACAGGTAAATTATTAATGTCAATACTTAAATAAGTACCGCGCAGCTGTATCAACACATGAAAGAACTGGTTTGCGCGGATGGATTGATCAATGACTCGCGACATGACCGAATCTCCATTTTCAGCGGAGCAGTGACTGAGAATCCAAGATCTCGTCGACAGGTCGCAAGTCAGGCTCAAATAATTCGAAAAGTTTTTGAAGCAAAATATGACTTGAAAATTAGGCACTAGCGCATGAGTAAGCATAGCTGAAGGATTTGCTGCTGATCCGCGGGAATGGGAGTTTCCAAATGCTGCGGCGGCAACAGCTTGACCTGAGGCTTCCCGATTTGATTGCAAAGTGTGCGGCATAGGGTCGTGACTGTGTATGATCTTGGCTTGCAACAATAGATCATAAAATGGCTCCGAAGATGTACAAGTACTATAGCACTCTTGCAGTCTAGGCTCATATATGCATACGAAGGGCGCTCCGGCGGCAGAGTTATTGTCGATGACGCTGTGGAGACCAACTTTACTTGTTTCCCCGGAATCAGCAATGCTCACTTGATGCCAACCATCTCCAAGCGAAATCCAATCAGAACGGCTATGCAGCAAATAGTATGGTTGAGAGCATAAAGAAGGCAAATCCGCTAGACTACGCGGGCGCTTCGAATTGGTTTGACTACTGCGGCCTCCTTCAAGGACTTTGCTTGATGCTTTCGAAGTAGGCATATAACTTGGAATTGCAACAGGAAGTTGTGCAGAACTTAATTGATCGCGCGCTTTAATCGAGCCGTTGATGCTCGCGCCGCTATATCTAGTACCAGCCAATAAATTGGACGCATGAGGTTGCACTCCTTCGCGGGCTAAACTACCGCGCCCAATGCCTGTCTTTTGACTCGTGAAATTCATAAGAGCTTTAAGATGTTTTTCAAAATCTTTTGTGTCAGAACAAGGAAATCATCACGGTTTACTCTAAAAATGGGAGGGTAAAAACCAAAGTTCCGATTGCTGAAAATTACAAACGTGTTTGGGTTGAGTTATGATACTGGTAACTAAAATGTGTGTTTCTTTTGGTAATTATTAACCATGGATATCCTGCCAATTTGTGCCACCGAGCAAATCGCAGCGCAAGACTAAAATATATTATAAAATAACAGAATGATATGACTTCGTTAAAAATAACTTAAAAGTAAGAGGTTCAACCGTCAGCAAGTGCTGAATTAAATATGTAAAACGACGATTGAAAGTTTAAAATAATCCTGCCTTTTGCTTGGCAGCCTTCGTTTTCCAAGCAGGCTGTGCCGAAAATTCAGAGCGTCCCATGCTGAAAACAGTTTGGAAATCCGCATCAGAAAGGTAATCTTCCTTTTTAGAGGGATCCACACCAGCGACCTTGCCTTGCAGTTCTGCGAGTGAGTACTTTTTGCCCGCAGGGGAATCGAATACAACAGCTTGCACAACCTTTTCGTTCTTTTCATGCTCAGCGAGTAGATCAGCACGCTTTTTGTCTTCAGCGGCTTTCAAAGCGGCTCTGCGCTCCGCCAAAGGGTCCTTGATGGCAGCAGCATCTGCAGCAGCGATAGCTTCATTTGCCATAAGAATATCAGCACGCTTCTTTTCTTCAGCAGCTTGCAAAGCAGCTCTGCGCTCCTCCAAGGGGTCCTTGACGGATGCTCTGCGGGTGGGCTCTGCATTGGCCCGCGCATCTGCGTTCGCCTTCTCTGCGGCTTGCATGGCAGCAAGTTTGACTGAGTAGGGGTCTTTAAAGCTGCGTTTCTCTGCATAAGCAGGATCCCATGGAAGGAAATGCTGCGTAAACATGGCAGGCTCAAAACCTGCATAAACAGTGGTGATAGAAATGCCTTTATCACGACCATCAGTTGCATGCGAAACATAATTTTGCGCAATTTCGGAGGCCTTCTGCCTCTCTTCTTCTGTGGAACCTCCTCCAATCCAGACGAAGAGTTGAGTGTACATATCCAAAAGATAAACGTCATCATTACATAAATCGTCCTGAGTGAAGTTGTCGATTTCTTCGACATTAAAAACGCCTTTGGCGGTACTGGCTTCAAACAGTCGCGCGGGACGAGGAGGGGGAACGCCTGGAGAAAACTCAGCATAAGGAGCTTTGCCGCCAAGGAATGCCCAGAAATCATCATCCTCATTGCCTTCGGTCACATTAACCAAAGCACGCCCTCCAGCATTCAAGTAGTTATTAGAGAGCTTGTTAGCGATGGCTTGAGCAGTGACTTTTTCTGTTTCATCGGCGCCATTTCCTGCCCAGCAGTAGGTTGTGGCAGGTGTTACAAGGACGAAACAGTCTTCACCGTTAAGTTCAGACGCCTTCTCTGGCACTTGAACGCCATAAGCGTTCGAATTATTTGTATTCTTCACATGGAACAGAGCTACGCCATCAACGTCTTTAGAGTCTTGATCGCTGCGATTTCCAAAGCCTGAAGCGTTTCCTCCTTCATGAATGATCATTAATCCCTTAAAGATGGAACGGAAATGAGAAGGCTCTTTTCCTTGAGTGATACGGACTTGAGTGGCAGCACCATGGAATCTCTTGTCAGAGATTTCCTTTGCCATCAGTGCAGAAGTGGCGCGTTCATCAGCAGAGGAATCATTGCCTTGCCAGAAATAAACAATACCGCGCTCTTTGCCATTCACCAAGTGAGTATAAACAATGACATAAGAGTCACCACCAAAGAACTCGCCATAGTAATTCTGACTAATGGGCTCTAGATTGAAGTCCTTTACAACGAAAACTTCAACTTTGCCACTGCCATCATCTACGGACTTCTCAGACTTGGCTTTGCGCGCTAACAGAGCAGCAACATCAATGTCATGCTCTTCTAGATTAGAAGCAATATTTGCGAGGCGCTTATAGCTCATTTGGGGAATCCAAACGGCAAAGCAAGAAGTGAAAGCTCCAGGTTCGCTGCCTTCGGCAACGCGCGTGATCTTCACATCGCGGGATAAGCCTTTACTCAGGGCATAGTTAGATGCAATGGTGGTGGCATGCATCTTCGAGTAAAAAGAGCTTTGACGTCCAACCCAGATAAAAATGTTTCCTTGTGACATGATGATGAACACATAACTGCTATTTAGCATGTCTTTTGTCATCTTGCCGTTTTCAAGGTGTACTTCTTCGATTTGCGTATCAGAGACGGATTCGCCGGAAACACGCAAGAGAGCATTGGGAGCAAAAGCTTGGATAGTGTCATCGCTATCACCCAGAGGCACGGAGCTGGCGTCCAAATAACCACCAAGGGCACTCCAGAATTCGGCGTTCATCGGGTCATCTTCAGTCACGCGGACGAACTTTGCGCGTCCACCGCGTTGGTCATTGTTGAGGTGAGTGACGACTTCCAAAGCTTTGGTCTTTTCATACCGATTGCTGTTAGGGCCATACCACAAGTAAATGTTCAAACCCATGTCAAGCACATAGACGTCATCTTGTGTGAGACTCTTGTTGGAGACCGCTTCTTCAAACACTCGGACGTTGCGTTTACCCTTGATATGCAAGAGACGAGTGGGCCACGAATCGCGCTCAACATGATTAAAGCCAGAGTCCACTCCACCAGCTAAATAATGAATACCTCCCGAATTCTTGAAAAAAGAGGCGAAGAGAGTGCTCTCATTGCCTTGACACTCACGGTACTGCGTGGCTGAGCCACCCAGAGCAACGGACAATTCAACAGATTTATAGGCAGCAATACCAGACTCATCAGTACTGCAATCTTCACCCAGCCAAAAGTGAATAGTATTCTCGATTTTGCTATTGTTTTTAACTGTCACGAGTACTATGTACGCATCGCCAGTGTAAAAATTACCGTCAGCGTTAGGGCATTGTACTACTTGCTTGTTCTCAATACGCCACTTCAAGATACCAGCAGTTTTACCTAGGTTCGGTGCCAGGAAAATTTGATCAACAGGAATATTCAACTCTGACATTGTTTGGAAAAGAAAAAACTAAGTTCTAAAAAAGTTTGGGAAAAGTACAGATGAATGTCATTAGTGTATAGTATTCCATGAGACGGAACAAAAAACATATATATTAAAAAAATTGGATATGACAACAAGCATACATAAGATCCAGGGGATCTTGTTGGGAAACGTCACTGGATATATATGGTAGATTTGGTTATGATTGCGAAAACACACGTTATATTAAAAACATAGCTTAGACACACAGTAATGCGTGATTCCGCAAGCGCTTGAAATTTAGAACTTACCCACAATTTACCAAGGAAGAGTGCTCGGACCTGACAACCTGACGAAAAATGGACTCTAATGGGAGCTTGTGGTCACTTGCATTATTTTTCAACTTGAAAGCAGGAGATCTATCTGAGCATCCACGCATCAGGCAATACCATCATTAAACATGCAACACCACCATAAATGTCCAACATATTAAAGGGCTTTTACTTATATGATGTATAAATAAAATAAGAAACATAATCAATGTTTTCTGACGAGGCACTTCCACATGCTGAAATTTTGCAGAGCAACGAGTTCCGAGTCGTTTGCAGGTTGCGGCCATTATTACCCGATGAGAAAGAAGCTATAAGCAAAGCGCGTCCCGCAACGCAGGTTCGATGTTCATCACAACAGGTTTCAGATTATGAGTGTGTAGATATTTTGTCCAAAACTGTTGTGCAAGTTTTTCATGAAGACAATGTGCAAAGAATATTCCCAATGCACTCATGTTATTCAGACACGAGCATCAGCAAAAGCAATTTTTACAAAGATCAAATTCACCATTCGCTAAATGAGATTGTAATAGGGAACAGAGGTGTACTTACCGTACTTGCCTATGGCCAGACTACAAGTGGGAAAACATACTCATCTGTGGAAGTTTTTGAGAACGCCGCATTAGACTTGTGGGACTATATCCAGAAGCAAGATAGAAACGAGCTCATATTGCATCTTGAGGCATTTGAATTGCGAGGAGAATCATGTTTTGATTTGCTCTCTGCTGCAGTGAATGATGCTAGTAAGGATATTTCCATTAATCCAGGCTCCTCAGGCCCACAAGGTACCTTGTGTTCAATAAGAGAAGGAGGAAACGGCGTTGTTTACGTTGCGTGCAGGCGAATAGCCATTTCATCACTCACACAGCTGCAAACACTGTTACGCCAAGCTTACAGCTCGCGATGCAAATCACCTACTCAAAGCAACGATGATTCTTCTCGCTCACATGCGTTTTATCGCATTTATTTATCGCGTGCTCAAATTCACGAAATAGATCCTGGATCCAAGCCTATAGATAACACTAATAGATGCATGCTTCAAATTGTAGACCTGGCAGGGAACGAGCGATGGGAAGACGCGACTGGGCATACCGCGGAGCGCATCCAAGAGATGAAAAGCATTAATTACTCTCTTGGATGCTTTAAAGAGTGCGCTAGAATGCTCCTCAAAGGAGGAGAGAATAAATACATTCCATACAGGCGTTCGAAGCTCACAATGCTGCTACGCGATCAGTTAGCTAGCGCGACGGCTCCTAGCAATACTACTGCTCACGAACCACATGCAAATTCAACAGATTTAAGAACGAGCGAAAGAGTTCTAAAAAGGCTCCTCTTGATTGCTCATCTTAGTCCACTAAGATCTTCAATCAAACATACCCTCAACACATTAAACTTTGTTCACGAAATTTGCACGCGTAACAGCCGTGCTGAAGCAGAGGCGCACTCCTTTAAGGGACCTCTTGCTTGGACACCTTCTGATATGGTAGCTTTCGTTGCTGAATTGGAAAATGGCAAATATAAATTATTATCCGATAGTTTTAACTTGACTGGGAAAATGTTCAGCATTGAATGGATTGGACATGTCCAACGACGCGCTTCGGCAGCTGGAGGCACTGAAGCAGATGGAACTGCAATTTATGACGCTTTTCACGAACTTCTTGGAGAATTCAACAAGAAGCAGCGCAACTCTTGCAAGGTACCTGGAGCGGGCGGAAGTGCTACTACAGCAAGTGCCTCGAAGATATCACGAGAACGCCTAAAAGCCAG
>JACCDO011041102.1_pt1 | contig 13160 bp, 9 predicted proteins | sample 7446101 | NCBI WGS metagenome assembly JACCDO01 (sample SAMN15323440, study PRJNA562643) | freshwater metagenome | isolation source: river surface water | place: USA:Blue River Watershed | collected 2017-08-16
AGACGTCTACCAGATGATGGCTTATACCCAGATCATCACCCCAGCCGGCGAACCTCCGTTGCCCCTGGCGCTGCTCTATCCCGAAGTCGGCAAATACTCCGCCGCCGGTTGCTCAAGCGACGCTCCGCTCGCCCACCTCGGCGAACCCGTCCGCGAATTCGTTCTCGACCCCAACGACCAGTCCAAGATCTCCCTCAAGATCCTGCACTTCCCCCTGCCGGTGGGCGGAGGGCTTCCTTAGCCGAGGTCCTCAAGGAATCGGGCGAACTCTCCACAGCTCAGGTGAAGGTTAGCTACGGTCTGGACCTGGCTGTCGTTAGATACGACGATCACGAGGGCCTCTTTCCTGGCCTTATGCGCGAGGTAATGGATGATCTCCGCATCCGCCTGGCCCTCCCCAGTGCGCTTGATGGTCGGCAGCACGAACTTCACACCCTTGAAAGGCGAGATATCCTCATAATTAGCACCGTCGAGGAAGAGGAGCACCCGGGCATGTTCATCCAAAGGATAGACATGGCTGACCAGCTTGGCCAGGTGGGCTCGCGCCTCGGGACCGAAGGAGAACTTACCCTTATTGAACTTCGACTCCATCTGCAGCTTCTGGAAGTGCTGATGGACCGTGTGCATGAAGTTGTAGGCATCCACGAAGATATCCACGGGTTTCCCGGCGTGCAGCGCGGAGCTAAGCTTCTGCCGGGTCGATGTCTTGACGGCCTTCTTGTCGCTACGCAGGGACTTCTCGCCTGCGATGAAGCGGCGAAGGGCGTCGCCTTCCTTTCCGTCAATGACCTTGGCATCCACCAGCTTCTCGATCGCGGAAACAAGTCCCGGCAAGGCTTCGTCGGGGGCGCTTCTTACACCGGCCATCATCGCGGTGGTGACCCCACCCAGGGCCTCGGAAGGATTGAGCGCCTGGCGGCACTTCATCACCTCTTCACGCAACGTGGCGTGAGCCCTGACGAGTTCCGGGCTAGGAGTAAGGACCATGGCCATCAGCCGGTCCAGTTCTTCGAGCTGTCGGCCGAGGGCGGGCAAGGCTCGCTCGCGGTTCAGTTCCCAGCGCTGGAGAATGTCCTGCTCGAGGACCGCCGCCTTGGTCTTCTCCAACAGCGCCGTGGTAACCTTATCTAAGCGTTCAAGTTCAGCCTGCTCAGCTTCAGCCTTGATCAGCTTCGTCAACCAAGGCCGCACGATCTCCGAAACCTCATGCTGGACCTGCTCGGCAGTATGACGCGCGTAACTGTCCTTAATCTTCTGGAGGCTCTCCGGCGTCGCGCCTCCGCAGTCTTCGACCTCCTTCAGCTTATCCTTCGCGGCTTTAAGTTCGGATTTCAACTTGTCGCAAATCTCTCGGGATGCCCGGAGTTCTTGCCTGAGTGATTCGATCGTAGCTTCGGAGGCCTTCCCGGATTCACCTTGGGCCTGTTCTGCTGCATTCTTTTTGGCGCGCTCTGCATCCGCAACCATCCGCTTCTCTCGCTTAAGCCATCCTGCTTGAGCATCCTTAAGCTCTTTCTCTGCTTTCACGGCACGCTTCTCAGCGGCAGCAAGCGCCTGAGCAAGATCACCCTTGCCTAGGCTTTCCATAGGCACCAGTTGCTTCGAAAGCTCTGCATCGAGATCCGCAACCTTCTGCATATCAGGCGACTGCAGGATATCCATTTTTGTGTCCGCCGGCAGGCGGGGAATCGCAGCGAATGGCGTTTTGTCGCCTGTCTCTAAAACGGAAATAGCCATGAAGCCGAGGCAGGCGCGGGCTGGACCAAGTGCCTCTATGAGCTTCAAACCATACTTCCGGAACAGATCCTTGCGCTCCATCCACTCGAAATGTCGTAGCACCTGATAGTATGGCATGTCACGGACAACCAAGGCAAAGAGCTGAGGAATGCGCTGCGGGCTATCCGTCACGTGGATGCGAATCTTCTCAAGCGGGAGGACTATGTCGTCTACTGGAAGTCCTTCGGCTAACTTGGCGACCAAGGCTTCGGGAATAAGAGCAAGGTCGGCCATAAACTGGCCGACATATGTCGATGGAGGCGGGGGCTCCATCATCAGCTGCTTGGGGGGAAGCATAGGCGACCAAACTAACTCTAATCAAAAATCATAGAAGCATTTTATCTTACACAGACGTCAAGTAGCAGCATCTCGTGGCACCATTACCTTTATTACATCACCGCACTCCACCCATAGACTCCCCAAAATAAGCACGTCTGCGGCTCCGCGGGCAACCGCATCAATAGCATCCTCAGGACTGCATACGATCGGATCCTCGTGCATGTTGAAGCTCGTGTTTATGACCATAGGAATCCCGGTTATCCTGTGATACTCGCTGAGAACGGCATGCAAGCATGGGTGATCATCGCTACGAAGAACCTGTGGGCGGGCAGTTCCGTCGATATGCACGACTGCCGGGACCTTTGAAGACAGGGCCGGCTCTACATCATACGTGATTGTCATGAAGCGGCTGGCGACATGATCCGGCTCCCAGCCTACAAGCCATTTTGCCGCATGCTCATCCAGGATAATCGGCGCAAATGGCATGAAGTCGGAGCGCTTCAGGCGCCCGTTAAGGCGGGCTGGCATCTCCGGATCCGTAGCGGCTGCCAATAGAGTACGGTTTCCAAGAGCACGCGGCCCATACTCCATGCGTCCCTGGAACCAGGCTATCACCTTCCCGTCAGCGAGAGCGGCCGCCGCCTTTGCGGCGAGATCAGGCGGAGATGACCAGACGATCCCCTTGGCCTCTAAAATAGACTGGCAATGCGCATCATTCCATGAGGGGCCGAGGTAAACATGCGGCCAGGAATTATGAAGATAAGCTCCTCCACGACGATTTCTTCGTTCATGGTAAGCCAGCAGAGCCGCGCCTGACGCCAATCCGCCGTCGCTCATGTTAGGGTGAACGTATATTCCGTCTACGCCAGGCAAAGCTGCTAGCCGTTGATTGAGCCGGACGTTGGCAAAACAACCACCGGCTAACACGAGTCGCTTTTCGCCGACCTGTTTCACGGCATCGGCCACGTATTCCGAGATTACGTCTTCGAAGCGCTTCTGAGCCGCAGCTGCGATGTCCTCGCGCGAGTACCCCGCCCATGCCCGGCGAAAGTAATCAAGGCCAACTGCGTCATCGGGCACGTAACCGGCATCGATCCTGGCCTTAGCGGAATCCCACTGATCCTGGGAGTACCACTGGCGTGTCCTCGTGCCCGGCCTCCCACGGATGACGTTGAAGAACTCCTCGGCCACGGGGCCTGCTACGAAATCGAGTTTTCCCTTCCGGTAGCCGATGATCCGCTCCATCTGGGCGTACGCGCGTCCGGGATCGCCGTGAGCAGCAAGCCCAGTGACCTTTCCTTCATGCCTGCCAGGCACGAAACCCAAATACTCGGTAACTATCATGTAGAAGTGTCCTGGCGAAAAGTATCCGTTACTTCTGCGCAGCAAATCGAGCTTCCCGGCACCACCTCTAGAAACTGAACCCCCGATGCTAAAATCTCCCATCCCATCCAACGTCACTACCGTGGCCTTATCCCAGGGACTCGGATAATAGGCCGTCGCAGCATGGCAGCGATGATGCTCTAGATAACGTATGTCCTTCGTACTGACTCCAACTGGCGGGACACGGCGCCTTTCGCGCATCATCTTTGTCCAAAAACCGAGATACCCCCAAGGCCTTACGCCCGTCATTATCGCCGCCTCCATTGCGTAGCGCCAGACGAACCAAGTCTGCCAAAGGGGCAGACGGTCTACGAACGCGACAGTGTCAATTTCTTCTGACCCTATTCCCGCCATCTCCATCGCCGCTTCTAACGATCGAAATGGAAAGTTACCGTCTCTTTTGGCTCGGCTTAGGCGCTCTTCATCGATTGCGGCTACGACTTCACCGTCTACCATGAGACATACCCCTGCATCGTGCATTTGCCTCCTGCTATCGGCAGAAAACCCATGCAGACCCAGGATTACCTCAGGCTTCATAGCTCACCTCCGTGGTCACCTTGCCTGTCGAACAGCCCGGCAGACGGGCTTGCCCATTCGATACGATTAACTCCACATTCCATATCTTTAATAATCTAATCGTCTTATTTTCAGTCAATATCTGTCGCATGCGCCTGCATTGGACGGAAAGGTTCTTCGCTGCCGCCTGTCGCATAATTACGGCAGAATACAGCGAACCAGCGTGCGAATCGCCGATTATCGTGTCGCATGAATACACCTTGTCATGCCCCCTCGAAGCTCCTGAGAGCGATAGGTAATCATCATCAAAATCTTGCCCGGCCAATTACGTGAGTACAGTTTGTCGTGATGAAAGTCCTGAAGGTGATTCATGGCTACCCTCCGACGTATAGCGCCGGATCTGAAGTCTACTCCCAGACACTATGTCACGAGCTTTCCAGGCAGGGCCATGAGGTCATGGTGTTCACGCGAGAGGAACTCTCAGGGCGCGGCGACGTTGCCGTCCGGGACGAAACAGATGAGCTCCGACCGGATGTCCTGGTCCGTCGCGTCAATATGGCGAATCACAAGGATCGCTATGTTCATCGTCCTTTGGATGAAGTCTTCGAGAAGACGCTCAGCGAATTCCGTCCAGACGTAGTTCATTTCGGTCATCTCAATCACCTGTCGATGCGGCTCCCGGCGATAGCCTCCGGCAAGGGCCTTCCCTGCATCTTCACCATCCATGACTTCTGGATGATGTGCCCGCGGGGCCAGTTCATCCAGATGGAGAACGGGGAGAACGGCGAGACATGGCCGCTATGCACCGGCCAGTCATCGGATAAGTGCGCAGACCGTTGCTACCAGCGCTATTGCTCGGGGAACAATGAGACTCAGAAGGAAGAGCATGCCTTCTGGACGGAGTGGGTGGACCAGCGGATGAGAGAATCCGCACAGGCGACTCATTGTTTCGACACGATGATTGCCCCCTCGCGTCAGATCATGGAGCGATTCGTGAGGGACTGGCCAGCTTCCAGGAGCAAGGTCCGCTTTCTGGACTACGGCTTTGATCTCCGTCGCTTGACTGGCCGGACGAGGACTGCCGGCGAACCTTTTACTTTCGGTTATATCGGCACGCATATTCCCGCCAAAGGAATCGGCCTGCTAATCGAGGCCTTTGCAAGCCTGACCGGAAAGCCCAAGCTACGCATCTGGGGACACCCCAACGGCCAGGAGACCGTCGCGCTGAAGCGCCAACTTCACAGCTATGGACCTGAAACGCTGGGCAGAGTAGAATGGCTAGGCGGCTATCGGAACGACGCCATCGTGACCGAAGTTTTCAATCAGGTGGATTGCATCGTGGTTCCCTCAATTTGGGTGGAGAACTCACCCTTGGTCATCCATGAAGCTCTGCAAGCCCGTGTGCCGGTGATCACCGCTAACGCGGGCGGCATGGGAGAATTTGTGCAAGACGGGGTCAATGGCCTTACCTTCTCTCATCGTGACGCATCATCGCTAGCCAAAGCCATGCAGCGTGCTTGGGATGAGCCGGAGAAAATTGCTGAGCTCGGACGGCGAGGGTATCTCCACTCCGAGTCCGGGGATATCCCCGACATCAAGGAACATGCCGCAGAGGTCGTCACCATCTATGAACAAGCCGCAAGCCGCCGACGCGCCCTGACTATCAAGGCGCTTCCGAGCCCTTGGCGAATCACTTTCGATACTAATCCGGACGACTGCAACCTTCGCTGCATCATGTGCGAAGACCATAGCCCCTACAGCAAGACCCAAGAACAGCGCCGTGCAGCGGGACTTCCCAAAAGGCGCATGGATGTCTCGCTCATTCGCAAAGTAATCGAAGAACAAGCACCGCTAGGGCTCAGAGAAATCATCCCTTCGACGATGGGCGAACCGCTGCTTTATGAAGATTTCGACGAGATCATCAGGCTGTGCACGCAGCACGGCATCAAGATGAACCTCACGACTAACGGCACCTTCCCAAAGCGAGGAGCCGAACAGTGGGCGCGCCTTCTTGTCCCCATCTGCAGCGACGTGAAGATCTCTTGGAATGGCGGCTGCAAGTCCACGCAGGAAAAAATCATGCGGGGAACCGACTGGGATCGGAATCTTTCGAACCTCCGCACATTCCTGTCGGTCAGAGATGAACAAAGGTCTGCAGGCCGACCGGCTTGCAGGGTCACTCTACAGCTAACCTTCATGGAGGAGAATCTCGAGGAGTTGCCTTCGATCATCGAGCTCGCGTCCTCCCTTGGGGTCGAACGAGTCAAAGGACACCACCTGTGGGCACACTTCAACGAAATCGAGCCGCTCGGCCTTAAGCGTTCCGCTGATTCCATCGCGCGCTGGAATTCCGTCGCCCGCCGCTGCAGGGCGACGGCCGAAGCGGCGACGAGGAGCAGAGGTAACCTATTGGTGCTTGAAAATTTCGAGGAACTGGAAGGCCGCGCAGCCACGTCGCAGGAACAGCGTGGCGCAGGTCCTTGCCCCTTTCTGGGGCGAGAAGCTTGGGTGAACGCCCAGGGAAGATTTGATCCATGTTGCTGTCCCGACGTCCTACGAAGAACACTTGGTGACTTCGGCAACGTATCCCAAGGGTTTCAATCAATCTGGAAAGGAGCACCTTACTCGCAGCTCCTGACCGGTTATCTTAACCGTGAGGTCTGCAGGACCTGCAACATGCGCAGACTCTCATGAGCACAATGCATGCCTACCCTTTGCCTGGGCGTGAGCAAAGATTTCACGTGAATGCCGATGGCACGCCGGCCTATTCCTCCAGGTTCAAGCATGTGGGCAAATTTCACCCACCAGGCCTAGCTCCTGCCCATGAAGATTCCGGCTGGATGCATATCCAGACCGATGGCATGGCCGCATATTCGAATAGGTATGAGCATACATGGGGATTCTACTGTGGGCTGGCCGCAGCAAAAGACGCCGCAGGGTGGATGCATGTGGCTGCCTCGGGAGTGCCTGCTTATGGTGAACGTTACGCCTGGGTGGGCAATTTTCAGGAAGGACTTTGCCCAGTTCAATCCTGCGAAGGATTTTTCCACGTCGACCAGTCTGGGCGCCGAGTCTATGCCGAGACCTACTCATATGCAGGGGACTTCCGTGACGGCATTGCGGTGGTGACCTCTTCTGAAGATGGTCTCTGCCGCCACATTACTACCGACGGCAAGCCTCTCCACGCTGGCGCGTTCATCGACCTAGACGTTTTCCACAAGGGTTTTGCCCGAGCGAAGGATGCACGAGGATGGTTCCATGTCACCCCCGACGGCAAGGCCTGCTATCCGGAGCGCTATGCTTCGGTTGAGCCATTCTATAACGGCCTGGCGAGGGCGGACACGGCTGACGGAAGGCGCGTGAGGATCGCGCCAAGTGGTGCCACGGTCGACAGCCTCCACGCCAAGTCTGCATGCCAGGACAGCCTTTTCGATCAGCTTTCTTCAGACATAGTCGGTTACTGGAAGTCGTTGGCGATATCTGCGTCCGTAAGGGCGGGCTTATTCGAATCCCTGCCCGGCTCGTCCAGAGCCGTAGCCGAAAAAATCGGCATCCGAATGGAATTGGTTAGCCGCCTTCTCAGGGCCACCACCGAACTTGGACTTACGTTTAAACGTCCGGATGGCACTTGGATGCGAACCACTAAAGGCGACATGCTGGTTCGCACACACCCCTCCAGCCTGGCTTATTCTGCGTTAGAGATGGCCGGCCCTCATATCGGCAAGTGGCAGCAGCTTGACGCAACGCTCAAGGGTCATTCCAGCTGCTCTGATGTTTTCGAGGAAGCATCCGTCACGCCAGAAAGGACGACGCACCTGCACCTGATGATGAACTCATACGCAAGCCGTGATTACGCCCGGGCGGTCTCGGCGCTACGGCTTCCGGAGAGAGGCGTCATCGTAGACGCAGGCGGCGGGCTCGGTGCGCTTGCCCGGAAAATAAAAGCCTCTAATCCGAAGCTCGAAGTCGTTGTGCTTGAGCGCCCAGAAGTCTGCGAGCTTGCAGCCAAGCTAGGGATGATTGGCGACATCAAGTGGGAGGCTGGCGACTTTGCCAGACCTTGGCCGATACCCGCCGATGTCATAACCATGTCACGAGTGCTGCACGACTGGGATGATCTCAAATGCCGCGAGATTCTTACGCATGCGAAATCCGCCCTTGGTGCTGGCGGAAGAATTATCATCATCGAGACCGTCCTCGCCGAGGAGGGCTGGGAAGGAGGATTGTGCGATCTTCACCTTCTCGCTGTAAGCGGTGGAAAAGAACGCACGCTTTCGGATTTCGTCGAAATATGCGGTTCAGCCGGACTCACACTTGTCGACATGCTGGATGCTTCAAGCCTGCATAAGGCGCTCCATTTTAAGCCGTCTTCCAGATGAGAATCCCTGACAGCCTGACGCACGGGCTTTCGCTGATCCCTGAAGGTACGGCGGCGGCCCTGATCATCAGACACTCCATCAGAGGCGAAATCCCAGAAGGCGAGACGGGGAACGACGTGCCCCTCACCACAGAAGGAAGACAGTTGGCAGAGCTCTTCGGCGCGAGGGTCTCCTCCAGGCTTGCGTCAATCATGTCGAGCCCGGTCGGGAGATGCACGGAAACAGCCGAGCATATCGTTAAAGGAAGTGGTGCCGACTTTGCCGTGCCTACATCTAAGCTACTTGGTGACCCAGGCGCCTTCATCGCGGATGGCCAGGCCGCATGGATTAATTTCCAAACTCTTGGTACGCGCGGAGTCATGCTTCACCTCGCAGTCAGGGATATCGCACTTCCAGGAATGCACCCGCCTGCAGACGCTGCCCGCACATTGCTCAATCACGTCCTCGACAGATGCGTTAGCCCAGGCCTCCATTTATTTATCACGCATGACGTGGTCCTCGCGGGAATAACAGGCCAACTAATTGGGGGCATCGAATCCGACGAAGACCTTCCGGGATTCCTTGAGGGAGCCTTTTTTTGGCGCGAAGGCACGCGCGTCTTCGGTTGCTACAAATCTCGCAAGGTGACGGTGGGATAAATCGACTAGCCAGCCTCCGCCTCGGATTTCAAATAATCCACCAGATCACCCCCCTGCCTTGCAGGTGCCTGAGACGCCTTGGCGATCTTTGCGGGTCCGAGGTAATGGCTTATCGGATGATGAGCGCCCAGATCCAGTGAGATATCGAACGGAAAGCGCGGCCCTCCTCTTTGACTTCGGCGACCTGCTCGGGCGACTGGCCAAGCCCAAGTCAAATTACGCTACTTCTGACCGGCAATCTGTCCGGCGGCTTGCTCGGCTTTCTTTAAGGTGTCTGCTCGTTCGTTCATGGAGGATAAGCGGAGTCGTGGTTCGGTGGCGTTCTGAGCTCAGCCGACCTTAGCGATGCACCAGAGGCCGACCCAAACGACGGAGACTATGCTCAGGATCATCGAGATTACCGCGAACAGGGCGAACAGCGGGCCGAGCAGAAAGAAAGTACGGAAGAAGCCGAGACCTTGTCCGCGGGCGAGCTGCGCGAGCAAGGCCCCCATGCCGACCAGCCGAATGCCGGGAATCAGGATAAGCAGCGCGGAAATCTTCCAAGCGACCGCCAACGGCGAGTAGCCGATTCCGATAAAGCAGGCGATGGAGACGAGCTCGACGGCGATGCGGTTAAAGGCGAAGGCTCTCCAGGTATAGCGCCAACCCTGTTCGGTGCCTCCAGTGATGAAGAGGAATGGGTGGACAAAGAACGCCCCGAGGAATGAAGCCAGGAAGGGACGAAGCGCTGCGACGATGAAGACGCCGGTCATGATGAAGCCGGCGACCGAGCCGTAGGGGGTCTGAATGCCCAAGGCCATGGTCCAGGACAAGAACTCTCCGACTACACCCTGCAGGAAATCAGGGAAGGACGAGGAGACCAACTGTTTGAGGATGTTGATCTGCTCAATGGCTTCGGAAATCGGGTCCATCACGGCATGCTGGACCAAGGACAAACCAAGCACCACGACGACGAACACCCAGGGTAGGAAGACTCCAGGCTTGGGGGCGGGAGCGGCAGCCGGTTGCGGCTCGGCCGAAGGGGTGGTAACAGGGGCAGGGGTAGACATAAGATCAGCGACGGAAGACTTTGAGGGCGTAGTAAATAGCGAGAAGCAGGTCCTGGATCGCCTTGGCGACATAGGTCAATCCAGCGGCGATAAGGACGGTCTTGGCGGCCGACTTTTCTTCCGGAGTCGTCAGGAGTCCGGAGCGGTCGAGCTCCTTCAGCGCGCGGCGGGAGGCATCATACTCCACCGGCAGCGTCAGGATAGACATCAGGAACAGCAGCGAATAGGAGATGACCAGCAGGAAGATGATCGGCGGGAAAAACAGCGCCAGCGCCATCACGATCATCTGGAAGACGAACGTGAGGACGTGCACATAGGGCGCGACGGCCATCCACCAACCGAACCAGCGATAACCATCCTTCTGCTGCAATGCGTGGCCGACCTCATGCGCGGCGACGGCCAGCGCGAAGGCGGAAGATTGGTCGAGGACATCGGCCGAGAGGGCGATCTTGCGGCCCTTGGGGTCGAAATGATCGCCGACCATGGCGTTGGCGGATTCGACAGGAATATCGGTAATCCCGTTTTCCGCGAGCAGCCTCAGCGCGGCGTCGCGCCCCTTGAGGCCGGAGCTGACGGCAACCTTGCGGCACTTCCAGCGTGAATACCAGAAATAGCCGGTGGCGACCAGCGGCAGCAAAGGGGCGCAGCCGAGAGCCAGGATCAGGATCGCGTAGTTCATGGGGAACGACGTGTTTCTTGTGTCTTCTTAGATTGGGACAAGCCCATACAGCCCTGATGAGCTTGCCAGCCAGGTCACACTGGCCGCCTAAACGATGAGATTAAGCCTACGGACAAGCCCGCAGGGATGTCGCACGAAATGCGACAGGATAAACAAGGGGTGATTTTGTAATGGTCGGGCGAGCCTGGAACTCACTTCAGCCCTTTAACATAGGGGATGGGCATGATGCCGAACTCGCGTGCCTCGTCCAAGTCGACGAGCATGAAACCCGAATTCTCCTGGCTGAACTTAGCCCAGTTTTTTTGCAAAGAGTATTCTGCCGAAGAGGTGCCGACCATGATGGCATCATTTAGTCCCGACTTGTTGCCGAGCATGGTCGTCTCGACGCCATAAAGCTTACCACCCTTGGCCGGATCATGCGAGTAGAAGGCCAGGTAGCAATGTCCGGGGACAAGCACCAGTACGGTCTTAATTTCGATTTTCTTCAGGACGGAGGCCATGAGCACCGAGCCGTCGACGCAGTTGGCCTGGGTCATGTTGATCGATTCGTCCAAAAAGCGCACATGCTGAGCGTAAACCCCCTTGTTGGGAGTCGTGTCAGTGATGCTGGAATAGGTAATTCCTCGACGTTGCAAGGCGACCCAGATCGAATTCACCTGCTGAATGACGTCCTGCTCGGTCCCCTGATAGCCATGGAATGAGTTACAAAGACCCGTAGCCTTTGCCTCCTTGAGAATCTGGTCGATCTGCGGGTGGTTCTCGTTCGCATAGGCGGCGAACATGAACCAAATATCTTGGCGCTCCTGTGGCGTCTTACCGTTCTTCTTAGGGGTCGGAGAAATGACCACAAAGGGGCAATCATTGATCTGCCGGAGGCTCATGACCTCATCGATCTCGTCCTCGGCCTTGCCGTTACGGGTGACCTTGAAAGTGACATTGAGCGGCCGGGTCTGAGTAACCCTGCCGAGAGCTTCGAAGTCGAATTTCACCTTAGGCGCGGCGGTAACGAGGACCTCTGAAGCTTTGGCGGTGAAGGAAAACTTCGAGGGCTTAATCACGGCGTCCGCGGAAACTTCGACGGTGATCTTGTCGTCCTTGCGGACATTGCGCAGCAGTACGCCGAGGGTGGCCATGGGGTCTCCATAGTGTGAGGCTTCCGAGGGATCGTCCGGCGATCCGTCATCCTTGATCGTCGCGGTAGCCAGAATGAGGCTGGGGTAGATGGCGCCAGGAGTCAGCGAGTGCGCTTCGGCCGAGAAGACGGCGTCCGCGGCGGGCTCGAAGGTCTTCGCCTCTTTGTTCTTCTTGGGGGCAGGCTTGGCCTTCTTGGGCTTATCCTCCTCGTCATCATCGTCGTCTTCCAGCAGCGCCTTCAGGAGCTCCTGGGCGATGGCCTTCTTCATCTGTTCGCGCTGTTCATCTGCGCGTGCGACAGGGATGAGCATGGCCAGGAAGAGAAGGAGGGCTGAGCGTAGGGGCATGGTTAATGGTTAAATATTCCTTTATTATAGGCATCAAGCATAAGAATTGGGCGGCAAGTGACAATTAACGGAGGCGTAGGATGCCCGGGCCGGTCATCCCTGCCAAAACGGCGGAGCCGCGAGGGGGCACGTGGGCATGGTGACACGGGGGCATGAGCAAAGCCGACCCTACCTCGATGCAGGCGCCAGGGCAGCACGCGGTGCTGCCCCTACCTTGAGGCAACGGATGCGATGTCATCGCAACCCTAACAGGGGCCAGGGTTAAGGTTGTTCCGGAGGCTTGGACGGCTCGGGTTTCTTTTCTTCGAGGTAGTCGACGTAATTCCGGTCCGCCTCGAGGATCTCATCCCAATCGAGGTTGGCGATGTCCTCTTCGGTGAGTTCGTCGATGTCCACCTCTTCGCCATCGCGGATCTGGGCGGAGGTCGACTCGGGCTCGGTTGGCTCGAGTTCTTCGAAGATGTCGTCAGGATCGATATCTTGGTCGTCAGGATTTTTCATAAGGGCGCGGGAGGATGCAGACGGCTCGCGTGTGTCAACGAACGTCGGAAGCCTCGGGATTTTTAAATGTCGCACGATGTATTGAGCAGATCGGAAATGGCACCACCGCGTGGCTTTGGGATGCGTCGCATGAAAGCGGGCGGTGATAATGGGCCTTGGGCCAGGTCGGCACGCAGTGCCGACCCTACCTAGAGACAGCGGAAGCGGTGTCATCGCATCCCTACCTGGTGGGAAGGGGCTGGACGGGTTCTACGGGATGAATAGAAGGAAGGCATCGATGGCCTACTCCACCGCCGACTTCCATTACCTGACGATCCTCCGCGAGCTCGAGAAGGAGACGACGCGGCTAGAAGGCCGTCGCAAATCCAGCGAACGCGGCCAGGCCCATCGCACGAACCGGGTCTTCCGCGACCTCTTCAGTGAGCTCGGCGACAAAGTGGCCGGCGACAGCATCACGCTGAAGCTGAAAACGTCGG
>JACCDO011166586.1_pt1 | contig 13159 bp, 13 predicted proteins | sample 7446101 | NCBI WGS metagenome assembly JACCDO01 (sample SAMN15323440, study PRJNA562643) | freshwater metagenome | isolation source: river surface water | place: USA:Blue River Watershed | collected 2017-08-16
CTTCGCCTGGACCAGAGGTCTAATGCACCGCGCCAAGCTAGATGGCACCCCAGAGGTTCACGCTTTTGCCGAGACCCTCGAGGACGTCATCATCAAGACTGTTGAAGCCGGTCACATGACCAAGGACCTAGCAGCGCTAGTTGGCAAGCAGCAGGCTTGGCAGACCACCGAGGAGTTTATGACTACCTTGGCTGCCAACCTAAAGGCTCGCCTCGGCTAATCGATAAGGCTGTGGAAAACCCCCTGCGAGAAATCGCAGGGGGTTTTACTTTTCTGCCATGGCTCAAAAATTAAAAATGTTGCTGGCAGTTGGATTGTTAGCACTTGGATTACCCTCCCAAGCATCAAGCGCCCCAACAGTCACCGATTACTTGGCGGAGCAACCTGCGATAAACCAAACTCGGTTCATTTTGCTTTTTGATACGCCAATTGAAAACTTGGAGCAAGATGACTTTGTCTACACCGCAGGTTGCACCCTCGGCTACCTGGAAATTCAAGGTGCCACTGCTCAAGTTGATTTGATTGACTGCCCTACCGGGCTGGTGACCTTGACCCTCAAAGCAAACTCCATGGGGTCGGGAACAGTTGGCCCCAAAAGCGATTTGAAGTTTCAGATCGAGATCGATGCCACTGAACCCACTGCAACCTTCTCCGAGATTCAGATTGATGGATCAGGACCGTTCACATACACCACGCTGTTGCTCTTCAGCGAGGTGGTTGAGTTCGATGCCGACAGACTGCGTTTTTCATCTAACTCCAGCTGCAATACGAGCATTGTCGAGATTTCTGGCGGACTTAGGCTTAGGGCGAGTTGTGGTCACGCTGATCTGAGTTGGACATTACCCGCCGGCAGTCTCAGGGACCGAGCCGGACACCTCGGGCCCTATCGGGATATTCGAGTCTCAGTCGCTAACCCAGCACCCGCTCCGATCCCTACCCCAGCCCCACCGACACCCATTCCAGTGATTCCAGCACCAATCCCCGCCCCACCGCCCACACCTATTACGCCTCCAGTGGTAACACCACCGCCGGCGGAGTTACCAACCATTAGTGATCCAACGGCGAGCCCGACGGTCTCCGAAATTACCGAGCAGGTCGCTTCGGAGCCATCAACCCTTCCAATGGAGCCTCCGATGTTTGTCCAAATCGCCCCAGCTTCGGCAGGTGTATCTTTGCTCGCCAGCCAAGCTGAGCCCAACCTGTTAGAGGTTTTCCAGGTAAAAAATCCGCAGGCATTAACGGAGGCAAACCCATCGCGACCCCAGGTGGTTACCGAATCTGCCGAACCAATCGTGAAAGCCGAACCGGCGGTGGCTGCCCCGTTAGTGAGTGATCTCGAACGCCAAGACAACTCATTTGGCGTGTGGCTAATCGGTCTAGGTTCGGCAATCCTGATCGCCTTTGGGCTTATCAGACGATTTAGCGGAAGATGATGGTGCGTTGACCATCCAGCAGCACGCGGTGCTCAGCAAACCACTTCACGGCTTGAGTCAAGGTTTTTGACTCTGCGTCCTGACCAATTTCGACGAGTAATTGCTTTGAGTCAGAGTGCTCAACTCGAGTCACGTTTTGCTCGATGATTGGACCCTCATCAAGGTCCTCGGTTACGAAGTGTGCTGTGGCGCCAATTAGCTTGACTCCGCGAGCGTGGGCCTGGGCATATGGGTTAGCACCCTTGAAGCCGGGTAGGAAGCTGTGGTGAATGTTGATGATTCGACCGGCGAAGTCTCGGCAAAATTCGGGGGAGAGGATCTGCATGTATCGAGCCAGCACAATCAGCTCGATGTCTTGCTCGGCGATTACCTGGCGCAAGTGGGCTTCAAAGGCAGCCTTATCTTGAGCACTGGACACCTGGAAGCTTTCAAAATCAATTCCATAAAACTCTGCGAGGTTTGAAAGGTCTGGGTGGTTGCCAACAATGCGAGGAATTTCAATTGGCAATAGGCCTGCTCTTTGGCGGTAAAGCAGGTCGTTTAGGGTGTGAGAAGCCTTGGAAACTAAAACCAGAGTTTTCATTTTTCGACCGACGTGATCCAGCACATAGGTCATATCGAATCGAGCTGCAATTTCTTCGAACTGACGACCGAAAGCTTCCTTTGTGGTCTCTGCCTCTATCTGAAGTCGCATGAAAAAGCGACCAGTGTCGATCGAGGTGTACTGCTGGCTCTCGGTGATGTTTCCACCGATCTCAACTACCGCTCCGGTAATTGCGTGCACTATGCCTTTTTGGTCGGGGCACACAAACGTCAGGACCCAGTGTTCTCTTGAGCTAGCCATCCCACAATCCTATTGAGTCAATAGCCAAAGAATGGGCCTAGTGGGCTGGTAAACTCTGCCCATGTCCACTCAACCAGCCAGCTTTAGTTCACCGCTTTCCGAGACCGATCCGGAAATTGCTGCCGTCTTGGAGCAAGAACTGGATCGTCAGCGCCACACCCTAGAGATGATTGCCAGCGAGAACTTTGTCTCTCGCGGAATCCTTGAAGCTCAGGGTTCTGTGCTCACTAACAAGTACGCCGAAGGTTACCCAGGCAAGCGTTACTACGGTGGTTGCGAAGCGGTTGATGTGGCTGAAGAGTTGGCTCGCAACCGTGCCAAGGAACTTTTCGGAGCTGAGCACGCAAACGTCCAGCCACACTCCGGTGCTACCGCAAACGCTGCGGTAATGATGGCATTGGCAAATCCAGGCGAGAAGATTCTCGGTCTTTCGCTGGCGCACGGTGGTCACCTAACCCACGGCATGAAATTGAACTTCTCGGGCAAGATGTATGAGCCGCACGCCTACGAGCTTGACCCAAACACCTATCTAATCGACATGGATAACGTTCGCGAGCGTGCCCTAGGGGTTCGCCCACAGGTGCTAATTGCTGGTTGGTCGGCTTACTCCCGCCACCTTGACTTCGCAGCCTTCCGCTCAATTGCCGATGAGGTTGGCGCAAAGCTCTGGGTAGATATGGCTCACTTTGCAGGCCTAGTTGCAGCTGGAGTTCACCCAAGCCCAGTGCCATATGCAGACGTGGTCTCCTCAACCGTGCACAAGACTTTGGCCGGGCCTCGCTCGGGCATGATTCTTTGCAAGCAGGAGCTCGCCAAGAAGATTGACTCCGCGGTGTTCCCAGGTCAGCAGGGTGGACCGCTGATGCACGTTATCGCCGCCAAGGCAGTCGCCTACAAGGCAGCGATGCAGCCAGACTTCGTAGATCGTCAGAAGCGCACCATCGAAGGTGCTCAGATCATCGCAGAGCGCTTGACTCAGCCAGATGTCGTCGCAGCCGGTGTTTCCGTGCTAACCGGCGGCACCGATGTGCACTTGGTGCTGGTTGACCTACGCAACGCGCCAATCACTGGTCAGGACGCTGAGGACATTCTGCACGAGGCCGGTATCACGGTGAACAAGAACTCGGTGCCATTCGACCCACGCCCACCAATGGTTACCTCTGGTATTCGAATCGGAACCCCAGCATTGGCAACTCGTGGCTTTGGTGCTGAGGAGTTCACTGAGGTAGCCGACATCATCGCAAACGCCCTGAAGCCAGGTGCCGATCTTGCGGCACTGCGTGCTCGAGTTCACAAGCTAACCGACCGCATTCCGCTGTACTCAAACCTAGAGAACTGGTAAGCCTTTGACTGCGATTGTGCTCGATGGCCTGGCTACCGCCAAGGCAATCAAAGCCGAACTCGCAGTCGAAGTAGCAAAGCTTAGGCAACGCGGAATCAATCCCGGACTTGGCACATTGCTGGTTGGTGACGACCCAGGTTCACACTCCTATGTTGGCGGCAAGCACCGCGACTGTGCCGAGGTGGGCATCAACTCAATTCGCATTGACCTGCCAGCCTCGGCAACCCTGAAAGACATCATGGCTGCGGTCAAAGATCTAAACGAATCCAAAGAGGTCACCGGCTACATCGTTCAACTGCCACTTCCTGGCGGGATCGATTCCAATGCGATTTTGGAGTTGATGGATCCAGCAAAGGATGCCGATGGTCTGCACCCAATAAATCTGGGCCGTTTAGTAATGAACGTCGCGGGGAATATGAAGTCGCCACTTCCCTGCACCCCCAGCGGAATCGTTGAACTCCTAAAGCGCTATGAGGTTCCAACCAAAGGCGCTGAAGTCGCCATTATCGGTCGAGGTCTGACCGTTGGCAGACCACTTGGCCTGTTGATGACCCGCAAGGGCATTGACTCAACCGTCACCCTGCTTCACAGTGCTAGCAAGGACATTCCAGCTGTGGTTCGCCGGGCAGACATCGTGGTTGCTGCGCTGGGCCAGCCGCACTTCGTAAAGCCAGAGTGGATCAAGCCGGGTGCTGCGGTTTTGGATGTTGGAATCACTAGAACCGCGCGGGGCCTAACCGGCGATGTTGACCCGAAGGTTGCCGAGGTGGCTGGTTGGCTATCGCCAAACCCAGGCGGTGTTGGCCCAATGACCAGGGCGATGCTGCTAAAAAACGTTGTGCTGGCTGCTCAGAACTGAGATCTAATCGCCCACAGGTCTGGAAAGACTGGGTTGAACAAAGTGCTTGCTAGATAGCCTGCTCCTGCCGATCCGCCGGTTCCCATCTTGCGGCCAATAGTGCGCTCCACCATCTTCACGTGACGGTAGCGCCACTCCTGCAGTCCCTCATCAAAGTCAACTAGTGACTCCGCGACCATGGATGCCTCTGGGTCAGAGCGGTGGAGCTCAATCAAAACTTTCTGAACACCTTCATTCGGCTCCCAAGCCATGCTGACATCGCGCTCTAACGCACTTTGCGGCATCGGCATTCTGGAGTGGAAATAGTGCAGGGCTGAGTCCCAGAGCGACGGCCTGAGCATTGCGGCCTCGACTCTAGCCCGCGCTTCCGAGCCCGGCATCAGGTGCTCGGCCATTCCCATGCCACTGCCCTTATCTGCATTTGCACCGGCTTGGTCGCGACGACCTAAGACTGCCTCCAGCTCCCTAAATTGTGCGGACTGGAACCCAGATGCGCTGGTCAGTCTCGCTCTGAATGAGTTGAACTGCAACGGAGTCATAGTCTCCAGAATGTCCAGCTGGGAGACGCAGGTTTTCATGATGGTTCTGACTCGACCAAGTAGTGCTAGCGAGCGGTGGGTGTCGCCGGCTGCCAGAGACTTTTGCGCTGCAGCAACTTCGTGCAAGATCTGCTTGAACCAAAGCTCATAAACCTGGTGGATGGTGATGAAGAGCAATTCATCATGCTCTGGACCATCGCTCAGCGGTTGCTGCAGGGCTAGGAGCTCATCGACTTTTAGGTATGAGATGTAGCTGACGTGCTTATCGTGGGTCATGTGACTCGGTTCCCATCTAGCTGGACCTTTTTGTAATCACCGGAGGCAACCAAGTCCCGCAGTCTTTCGAATCCGTCGTAAACCTCGGTGTAGCTGGTGGCCAGTGGCGAGATAGCAAGTCGAATTGCACCAGGTTCACGGTAGTCCGGAATCACGTTCTTGAGCTTGCGAAGCGCGACCGCAATCTGTTTGGCATCTTTGTGAATCACGATGATGTGACCGCCGCGCTTTTTTGCGTCTCGCGGAGTTCCCAGGCTAAAGCCAAGTGGGGCTAACCAAGCATCAAAAAGTTCGATCATGAAGTCGGTACCCTTGGCTGCCTTAGCCTCGATCTGCTTGATGCCAGCTTCTTCAATCATCGCGAACGCCACCTCAACTCCGCGAATCCCGATGATGCTCGGGCTTGCGATTTGGAAGCCGCGGATGCCCTTTGCCTTCTCGTAGAAGGGGCCCATCGCAAACTGGTGCTCATTGGAGAACCAGCCCTGAATCGGAATCTGCAGTTCGTCCTGCAGCTCTTTACGAATAAACATCCAAGCTGGCGAGCCAGGTCCGGAGTTGCCGTATTTGTAGGTGCAGCCAACCGCTAGGTCTACGCCATTGGCATCAAATTGCAAGTCAATCGCACCTGCAGCGTGAGAGCAATCCCAGATCACCAGTGCGCCGTATTTGCGAGCCACATCGGTAATTCCCTTGATGTCTGGGCGACCACCGGAGCGATACTGAATGGCCTGCAGGGTTACAAAGGCAACATCGTCGCTGAGATGCTTCTCTAGCTCTTGGGGGCTAATCAGCTCGCAATCGTGCTCGACTTCGACCGAACCAGGGCCACCCATGCCGTCGTTGTTGAGCGTGATCAGGTTTAACCCAAGCTGTTCGGCGATGCCAGCGAGGATGTAGCGGTCGGTGGGGAAATTTGCCGAGTCGATAATGACTGTCTTGCGACCTGGTCTGGCCTTGAGCGCGGCCATGCAGAGCTGGTAAAAGTTCACACTGGTGGTGTCGCAAACCAAGGTCTGACCGTCGGTGGTGCCGAGCACGCTTCTGGCCAGTAGATTACCGGCAGGCTGTGCCTGATCAATCCAGTGGCTCCAGCCGTCAACCAGTTCGGTTCCCCACTCTTCGACAAGGAACGAATTAATTGACTCAATGGTCTTTTTTGGAAGTCGACCCAGGGAGTTACCGTCTAGGTAGCATAGGTCGGGGTCGGTTATGACAAATTGCTCTTTGTAATGCGCCAGCGGGTCGGCAAGATCGAGCTCAAGTGCAAAGCTGCGTTGCGTTGCCGAGGGCTGGCCAGTGGCAGCGCTCATGCCCCCACTCTACAACTAGACCAGCAGTTGGTGCTTAGCTAGCTCGGCGTAGAGCGGAGTGGACTTCACCAGTTCTGAGTGGGTGCCCGAGCCGATAACTCGACCACGTTCCAACACAATGATCTGGTCGCTGTCCACCACGGTCGAAAGTCGGTGGGCGATCACAATCAAGGTTCGGTTCTTGGCAACCGCGTCAATTGCCTCGCGCATGCGCTGCTCGTTGGGACCATCGAGTGCGCTGGTTGACTCATCGAGCAGAAGGATCGGCGGAGCGGCTAGCAGTGCTCTAGCGATCGCCAATCGCTGACGCTCACCACCGGAGAGCATGATGCCGTTTTCGCCAACCTCGGCGTCTAGACCCTTGGCATCTCGGTTTAGCACCTCGGTGAGATTGACCATGTCCAAGACCTGACGAAGGTCTTCGTCGGTTGCCTCGGCACGGCCGAGCAGCAGGTTCTCACGGATGGAACCTGCCAGCACCGGGGCATCCTGTTCGACATAGCCAATCTGGGACCGCAAAGTGTCCAAGGACATCTTTTGGACACTGGTGCCATCCAACAGAATCTCACCTTCGGTTGGTTCGTAGAACCTTTCAATCAGGGAGAAGATGGTGGACTTTCCAGCACCCGAAGGGCCAACCAGTGCGACCCTGGTTCCTCGTGGGATTGTGAAGGAAACGTTCTCGAGAATCGACTTCGGCTCTTCGTCCTCTCCGGGTTCGTAGTGGAAGGAGATATTCGAGAATTCCACCGCGTTCTCACCCTGTCGGTTCAGGTCACCAGCACCCTGGTCTTCTTCGTCAATCACCATGATTTCTTGAATGCGAGCTAGCGCACCAAGGGCACTCATCACGGACGAGTAGGCACCGAACGCGGAGATCAGCGGACCGACCATAAAGAAGAGCAAAATTACGAAGGTAACCAGGCTGGAGATTGAGGTCTCACCGGTCGCTACTCGAAGTCCACCTAGTCCGAGCACCACTATGAATGCGGTGTTGAAGGCGATTTGCGCGATCGGGGCAACGATCGCGCTCAGCTTGGCAATTTTGACACCCTGGTCATAGGCGGCAAGCGCATCCTTGTCGATGGCTTGGGCTTCGCGGGTTTCGGCTCTAGCAGCTCTAATTGTGCGAATGGCGCCGAGTGCTCGCTCAACCGATGCGCTCATCGCGCCAACTTTTTGTTGCGCTTTGGTGGTAGCGCTGCGCAGTTTGCGACCGGTCATGGCGATGGCTGCCACTGCAATAAAGACCACCAGCAAGGTTGAGCCCAAGAGGATTGGGTCGATAAATGCCATCAGGATGATTGCGCCGAGGAACTGCAGCATTCCGCCCACGGCATCGACCAAGCCCTGGGTGAGCACCGACTTCAACAGCGTGGAGTCAGCTCCGACGCGTGAAACTAGGTCACCGATTCTGCGGCGGTCATATTCTTTGATGGGGAGTCGAAGCAGTCTCGCCACCAGCTTCTTGCGGGTGCCAAGCACAACTCCCTCACCGGTGCGATACAGCAGGTAGAACTGGAAGCCATTGATCAGCGCAGCGCTAACCAAAAGCACAACAATTCCGATGGCAAGGTTTGTGAACTCTTTACTCTGCTCAACCGCGGAGATAACCTGCCCCATCAATAGCGGCTGACCGAGTGAAAGAAGCGATGTGATGATCGAGAGCACCAGGGCGACGATGAGCGCTTTTTTGTGATCGGCCAGGTAGGGGAGCAGGTCACTCAAATTGGCCCTTGGCCCCTTGTACTCTCTTGACCTTGGGTTCTCAGTTGGGTCGCGGTAGTCGCTCAATTTATGCCTCTAGTCTGATCATTGGGTCACCGAAGATTGCCTCATTGAGTAGGTAATTCAACTCCGGGAGGGCAAGTGCCCTGGTGTAAGAGGTGTTCAACGTGAACCTCTCATAATCTAACCCTTCAATCACCTCAAACACTCTGGCATCCAAAACTGTGAGGAACATCAAAGTGGTATTGGCGACCCTTGGAAAATCTTTGTAAACCTTGCCGCAGCCAAAACCAAAGACACGAATTGCAATATCAGCCTTTTCGGGTTTGCACTTTTGAATCAAACCCCGATCCTCTACCTTCACGATTGGGCGAAGAGTTTCTTGACGCCGCCAGATTTGAAAACAGGTTCGAAGGTCGTTGTTGGTCCCGATGCGCTCCCCAGAGTCGGTGACGTAATTCACCGCAACCTTTTGGTCCGAGATCAGGTGAAATCTGCGGTCAAGTCGGTTTTGGACCGACCATTTGCGCCATGACCTAGGCACCAGGAACGCAATGTATTCGCTGTGGTTTGCAGCGTGGTTGAAAAATGGAATCGAGAGCGAGTTGTTTCTTCCAAACGGCGGGTTTGAGATTGTCACCAGGTCTTTGCCTTCTGGCTTGTGCTCCAGGAAGTTCGCGCCTTTGACCTTTGGGTGCTTTGGGTAGAGATCGACGGCTTGAATATCTTTTGCACCTAACTCCTCTAGTGCTGAGATAAAGGAACCATTTCCACCGGCAGGCTCCAGAAAAGATCGGTTGCTACCCGTTAATGCAATTAGCTGCTGGCTGAGTTTCAGGGCTAGGTCTTTCGGGGTGTAGTACTGCTCCACCCCCGTCTTACGACGATTACCTAGCTTCTCCATCCGAGAAAGATATCAAGGTTTAGGCAGCATCAGTGCATAAACCTCGTCACGGTCTCCTTATTTGCCAGCGAGTCTTTCAGAAGCAGTTTTACGAGAGCCAGTTGCGGTTTGTAGATTGCCCACTTTTCCGAATCCAAAGGGCGGCATGTTGACGTAGATGTTTTCAGTCTTTGACTTGTCAATAACGTAAGTCTCGTGCCAGATTCCAACCGAATCCGATTTCATTGCCGCTTGGTTATAGGCCTTCCAGGCGGGCAGGTGTTCTGAATCCTTCGCTTTTGCATAGTCAATCAACTTTTCCGCACTGTCCCAGTACTGAACCAGGATGATGGTCCTAGAGAACCACATTTGATAGGACAAAAACCCGAGTTGTCGGTTGATGTGTAACTCTTTGAGCATTTTCGGCATCGCCGCGAATACCGGCCACCAGCGATGGATGGCAAACCAGTTGTTAATCCGCATTCCAATTAGAAAGAGGACAAAATCACCTTCCGGCACCGCCGTCAATCGCTCTTTACTTACCTTCGACATGTTCAGACCCAATCTCTGTTGTAGCCAAGAATAGGACCGAATCGCATTTGGTTATTAGCTTTTTCCACAGTTTGGATTGGCTAATTAGCGCAAGTGCTGGTTAGTCAGATGAAATCGAATCATGGTGTTAGCAACCAATGAAATTCCTTTGTATTGGTAATCTGGAACGCTGCCCAATTTTGGGCCTGAATGGAGACAAAGTTGTCAAACAACACTGAGCGCGAGTCTGTTATCCGCGCTCGTTCCCTGACCAAGAAGTACAAAGATTTTGTGGCCGTCGACGGCATCGACTTTGATGTTTATCGCGGAGAATCCTTCGGCCTGCTAGGTCCAAATGGTGCTGGAAAATCCACCACGATGAAGATGATTACCTCGGTATCTCAGCGCACTGCGGGTGAGCTGACAATCCTAGGTAAAGAGCCAAATTCCCAGGGTCCGGAGATTCGAGCCCACCTGGGTGTTGTCCCGCAGAAAGATATGCTCGATCGCGAGCTAAAGGTTTGGGAAAACCTGGTTACCTACGGCCGCTACTTTGGCCTTCCCCGCAAGTGGCTAAAGGCTAAGGTCGAGGAGCTATTGGAGTTCGCTCAGTTGACCGACAAGCGCAACGAAAAGGCAGACGATCTTTCCGGCGGAATGCAGCGCCGCTTGGCAATTGCTCGAGGACTAGTAAATGAGCCAGAGATTTTGCTGCTGGATGAGCCAACCACGGGATTGGACCCGCAGGCACGCCACATTCTTTGGGATCGTCTGTTCCGCCTCAAGGAACAGGGTGTCACCCTGGTGCTAACCACCCACTACATGGATGAGGCCGAGCAGCTTTGCGATCGCATCATCGTGATGGACAAGGGCAAAATCATGGCGGAAGGTTCTCCAGCCGAGTTGATTCGCGACTACTCATCGAAGGAAGTAGTCGAGTTGCGCTTTGGAACCGACAAGAACGAAGTGGTTGCGAAGCAGCTGGAGGGCAAGGGCGATCGCCTAGAGCTCTTGCCAGACCGCATCTTGGTCTACACCGACAAGGGTGAGGCGCTGTTGACATCCATTTTGGAATCCGGTTTGCACCCAGTTACCTCGCTGGTGCGCAGGTCTTCTTTGGAAGACGTGTTCTTGCGCCTGACCGGTAGGACGTTGGTCGACTAATGTCGCTTGAATTCAAGCCCGGCAGGGCGGTAGACCCAAAGCGCGCGGTGCGCTTTGGTGCTTGGCGGGTGGCGGAATACCGTTTCTACTCGATGAGCAAGTGGTTGACCTCGGTTATCGCATTTGGTCTTGGAAACCCGATTCTGTATTTGATTTCGGTGGGGCTTGGCATTGGTGCCCTGGTGGATGCCAATACTGGTGGCGGTGGCATCTTGGGGGTGCCTTACATTCAGTTCGTAGCCCCGGCGCTATTGGCATCCGCTGCCATTCAGGGCGTGATGGATGAGGTCACCTTCCCAACCATGGACGGTTTCGTCTGGGACAAGCTGTTCTTTGCAATCAACGCCACCAGCGTCTCCGCCAGGCAGATTGCCGATGGTGTGATGATTGTGGCACTTGGTAGAGGGCTCTTTACCACTCTGATGTATTTGGGTGTGCTGTTGGCCTTCGGGGCAGTTCCACTCTCCAGCGTGATTCCGCTGCTTTTATCTTCGATGTTGGCGGCTTGGGGTTGGGCTTCGGTGATGCTTGCTATTACGGCCAGGCTGGAGCGCGATGAGGGTTACTTCGCTCTAATCGGGCGATTTGTGATTGCTCCGATGTTCTTATTCTCGGGAACCTTCTATCCGCTGGAACAAATGCCAATTTACCTCCAGCCGCTGGGATGGATCTCGCCACTTTGGCACTCGGTTCAGCTCGGGAGGAATCTTTCCTACGGAATGGAGCTGGCGGACGGAATGTTCTTTGTTCACTTGGCTTACCTAGCCATCATGGGCATCGTCGGCATGCGTTTTGTGTATCCAAAGTTCAAAGAGAGGCTCTCTCGATGATCACTCAGGCTTTGATTACCCAGGCGGTTGCTATCGCCGAGAAGCGCGCTAAGCGTCCTGGCGCATCGGTTTACTCCGGTCGTGCCATGGTCATGATCGAGCGCGCACTTTACGCAGCTAAGAGTTCTAACTGGCTGATTATCGTCTCCGGCTTCGTGGAGCCCGTGCTCTACCTAATGGCCTTTGGCTTTGGTATTGGTCAGCTGATTGGCGATGTCCAAGACGGCAACGGCAACCCTGTGAGTTACGCCGCATTCATTGCACCCGCACTTTTGGCGACCAGTGCGATGAACGGCGCGCTGTATGACGCCACCTGGAATGTGTTCTTCAAGATGCACTTCGGCAAGGTGTACCAGGTCATGCTCTCTAGCTCGCTGGGGCCGATGGATGTCGCTCTGGGAGAGATCTCTTGGGCGCTGCTTCGTGGAGCAACCTACTCGGTTGGCTTCATGGCGATTGTTGCCCCGCTGGGCTTGGTTACCAATGCCTGGGGCTTATTGGCTATCCCGGCGGCAACTCTGATCGCATTCGGCTTCGCTTCGGTGGGCATGGCAATTACCTCTTACATGAAGAACTTCCAGCAGATGAACTGGGTGAACTTTTTCCTATTGCCAATGTTCCTGTTCTCGGGAACCTTCTTCCCAGTCAGCGTTTACCCGGAGTGGATTCAGGTAATCGTCAAGGCATTGCCGCTATGTCAGGGAGTTGACCTGGTGCGCTCACTAATGCTGGGCGTAATGGACATGGCTGTGCTTGGCCACATCGCCTATTTCATAGTGATGATTGGCCTAGGTCTCACCTTCACAACGGTGAGGCTCAAGGCACTGTTTATGAGGTAATTACCAGAAGACCGCTAGCACTACGTTCAAGATGGTGAGCAGACCGATTGCGCCAAATGCCTTGGCCGATACGGTCTGCTTCTTCTTGTTTACAAGCACCAAAATCAACACGGCCAAAACCACCAGGGTTTTGACACCGATCTTCATGTGGTTGAGCTCCTCGTCCCAAGCCATCATGGCCATCCACTCGCGAACACCGACCATCAGTATTCCGGTGATGAGCATTGTCCAAGCACCGTGAACCATCGCAGGAACGATGGTCGCTAGACCCTTGCCCATGGCCTTCAACTGAGTCAAAAAGCCGCCCAATAGGGAAGCGAGACCGATGAAGTGTAGAACTAGAAGAGAGTGAAGAATGAATTCTGCGGTTGGCTGCATGATGCTCCTTTGAACAATCTCAGCCTATAGCTTCTTGTCCTCGGGGCTTGGCAGAGGCTTGGTTGCCTGAGTCTGTTCAGCGAGCTGTTCGGTGGCTTGTTTGCCCGCTGGATGAAAGGCTTCATCCATGGCAGCAAACGCGCCAGACATTGCCGAATGCCGCTTTCTGCCGGGCTTGCTCTTCCAAAGCGCTGGGGCGA
>JACCDO010168513.1_pt1 | contig 13156 bp, 8 predicted proteins | sample 7446101 | NCBI WGS metagenome assembly JACCDO01 (sample SAMN15323440, study PRJNA562643) | freshwater metagenome | isolation source: river surface water | place: USA:Blue River Watershed | collected 2017-08-16
AATACCATTATATGGACCTAATGAGACGCATGATAACAACGGTTGATTAGGCACACCAAACACACCTGTTGGGTAGGTCAAATAATTGTTCTCATTTTTGAGATATTTGACTATATTATGAGCACATAATTCAGCTTGTGATTCTGCTAAATGAGCATTTCGTATAGCTGGTAATTTAGATTTATTACCAATATCACCACTTTTACTACTTGAACTTAACAAACCAACACCAAAAGTAAATTCTACAATATCCCCAGCTGCAAAAATTCCATCACTAGGATAATCTTTATGCATTAAATATTCATTTACTGGCACAAATGGACTAGAACCCGAAGTATACTTAATAAAACCGTCTGATACATAATTTGATGGAATTTCCATGTTATCCCATTTTGATTTTACATTACCTTCAATATTAACAAAATTACTTCCAGTGCAATCAACAACAACATCACTTGATATAGTAATACCCTTTGCAGTTACTATTGTTTTTAAATTTGGATTATATTCCTTAATGACATCATCTTCATACACTTTTACATTATTTTTTTGTAACCATTTAGATGCATAATGTCCAGCTGATTGAGGTAATGTAGCTAAAATATTTTCTTTTGTTATTATATATGTTTTGGTATTCTTACATCTAACAGCTAATTCTGCTGCAAATTCTACACCAACTAAACCTCCACCAACTACAACTACACTTTCTGCATTTTTATATTTATTACAATAACTTTGAATTTCATTTTTCCTACTATTTAATGTATTACCATTACTAGGTGATGCACGTATAGGAATAGTATAAGGAATTCCATGACATAAAACAATAGCATCATAATTCAATTCTCGCCACATTCCTTCTTCATTCAATAATTTTATTAATGCTTTCTTACTCTTCGGATTAAAACCATAAAACAATCCTTTAGTATGGACCGTACCTTGAGCAACAATCGACATAGGAGATAAAAGATGCTCACATGCATTAGATCCTGTCAATAAATGCAATACACCTGGTGTATATTCAAAATAATCTTTTGGTTCAATGATTGTTACATCATACGACGATTTGAGATATCGAGCAGTAGCTAGGCCAGCAAACGATCCTCCCACTATCAGGACCTTTGGTCTATGACCCAATTTCGACATTTTGACTCGAATCACCTTGCCTTTGTTGTACTTCCAAAAGGGTGAAAACTACGTACCCAAAATTCCGGTTCCGTATTATTGGTTTAACAATTAATCAATAAGCAAGTTTATTAAAAGGAAAGACTTAAAAGTGAGTAGAAGTAAACAATGGTAGCAATAACATTACTAATAACAATATTTATCTATCTTTGACGATAATGTTAGGGTTTGGTTTGGACTTTCAAAGAGAAAAAAATAAATAAAAATAAACCAAACATGGATCGTACTTCTGAGTTCCTTCAGCTAGTTCGCGGACTAAGTAGCGCTGGAGGAGTAGGCGGGAAAGGTGGTGGGAAAGTGAGTAATCCAGTTCCTAAAACAAGGACAGCATTTCATGAAGCTGCAGCAGATATAGCACGTGGAGTACATCGCACATCTGGTAAATTTACGTATATACTATATGATTGAATAACTATGACACTTATTTACATTACTATTCTTAGGAACATTAAATAAATTAACAAAATTAGTGAGGCGACAAGGTTTATTTGATGATCCAAGTGAGGAGATAAATAATTTAATTTATCGAATAAAACAAGATTTAGACGACTTAAATAATAAATGTGATTCAGCACAAAAATATATAGAAACAAAAAAGGCAGAATTAGGCGGAAATGATAGTAAACAATCTACTAATCATAATATGAAGGTAGTAAGTCAATTAAAAACAAATTTAATGAATACAACAAAGGATTTTAAATCAATATTAGAAGTTAGATCAAGTAAAATGAAAGATCAACAACAACGTAAATTTGAATTAACTGGAAAAGGTGCATTATCACCAATGACACAAATAAGTGCAAATAAAAAGGGTAGTAATGATCGTATGAAAATTGATAAAAATGATCAATACAATAATAATAAGAATTATGATCCTGAAAGTGGTGGTTCTATTAATAATAGTGGAGGTGTTATGCAAGGTCAACAAGCACTATTATTAGCACCACCTATTGTAAATCAATATTATGAATCAAGAGAAGAAGCAGTAACAGAAGTTGAGAAAACCATTGCAGAATTAGGTAATTTGTTTAAAAGGTTGTCAACTATGATAAGCGAACAACAAGAATTAGTAGAAAGAATTGATGATGATATTGAGTCATCAGTTACACAAGCTAATAATGCACATAGCGTACTTTTAAAAGCTTATGAGAATGTGTCAAGTAATGGATCACTATATACAAAATTAGGTGGAATTTTGGTATTATTTGTTATATTCTTCAGTATATTTCTTTTGTAATTATTGTAATGTTATATTTGTTCCTCTGTTCTTTTTCTTTTGTTTCTTTTGGTTCCTCTTTTAATGCGATCCAACATGATTTTTCGCACGTGCGGTACCATCCAAAACTAGTTCAACCAGCTTTAACCGCTCTGAGCACATCCATTTTATGACGTTTCACACTAGTTTGCAGTTGATCATATTGGTCACTATTATTGCTAGTTCTATTAGCATTAATATACGTGTTCCTGTAGTTGCATGGAATGAGAAACAATCAACACAAAAGTCACTTAATGTTGATGCAGGTAATGCAGGTATCTTCGGAAATGTACGACGTAATGTGATAAGACTTATTGATGGAACCAAAGGATTATGGCCAAATTTTATTGAATTTCAAAAAATTAAAAAGTTTCGTAAGATAAATGGTGATAAAGCTATCACATTTACACAATTTAAATTTTTAGAACAAACAAAGGAAGATTTATCAAAATTATTTCGTTTAGCAATAACATTTCCTATCTCACCAGAATTCTTTTTTTATTCATATATTGCATTTCCATTAATATCTTCTGGTAATCCATGGGCATGGCAATCATTACCATCTGGCTATGATGATATTAATGATAAAATTATAAGAGAAAAAGCTTTAATAAAAAGGCGAATTCAAGCTGTTATTAATGGTATAAGTGTACTTAAAAGTGAAACTTTAGACGATATACTTGGTAAAAAAAAAGATGAAAAATTAGAACAAATTGAAATAATAGAGGATGCTTTGATGGCTAAATCAGTGGACGATGCGATAGATATTCTTTCCCCATGGTTATTAACGGAAAATAAACGTAAAGTGTCCTCATTAACATTAAATTTATCTTTATTTCCTGGATCTATTATTAAAGATTGTTGTAGAAGTGTAGGTATTGATGGAGTTCCAAATATACCTCTTATCCGTCGTATGAATGTCGGTGAATTGTCAAAGTATATCGACAAAATTCGTGAAAGTGATGAATTTTTGATAAAGAAATCAATGAATGATTTAAATAGTGATGAACTAAAGAAAGCATGCTTTGAAAGATGTATTCGCACAGAAAATCGTAATGATAAAGATTTGAGATCAGATTTACAAAAATGGTTAGCTATTGCATGTGCACCAGGAAGTGTTAATAATGGACCTAGAAATAGAAAATTATCAATTAATGAACAAAATAGAAGATTTGCGTTAATGGCACTTCATACAGCAGCTGATTTTCAAAGTAATTTTGCTAAAACATATAGATTATTATGTAATTGATAAGATTATGTCATTAAATTATACAATGAAAAACAATGAAAAACAAAAACTTATTCATGAAAATTCACTAATTGGTACCATAGTTACTGCTAACCTCTGTATGACTTAATAGAGGTTCTTGCAACTGTCCGACTCGTGACACATAAGAAGTATTACTACTACTAGCAGTTGTGCTTGTTTGACGGCTATCACTATTATGATTATTTTTTTGTCTCTCTATTCTAATGTTTTCTAAATGGACAGATATAAGATCTGAAAAACTGTCAATATATTCATCAGCGGTAACCATTTCTGATTGATCAGGTAATAGACTTGGTTCAACACTATTACAGCATAAATCAACACAATTACCCATGAATCTAGGATTATTATTTGGTGATAAACCTCTCAAGTTTTCATTTGTTGTTTCACCACGATATACCAAATATATATGATAGCAACATAATGATACTAATGACCAAGCACATATAAAGGATACAATCCCAACAGCTAATGCAAATGGATTTTCAATTAAAAACTCAACATTTCCATCGTGCTTAAAATAATTTTTAATTAACACGATAGTACATAAAGCTACTGCATAGACAGCAAATGCAGTAACAAAGATAATAAAACAATAAAAATATTTATAATTTCGTTTGGCTACACAATTACCAGTCCAGGGACAATGATGGTCGAAAACTTCTACACAATTTTGACAAGAAGTGCAATGCTTAGAACGTGGTGGACGATAAATATTACACGTTTCACAAAATTTCCAACTATTTGGACCAACAGTATTTGCATTAGATGGTAATTCAGCACGTATATGAGGTTCATTACGAGGTAATATACCAGGTTCTGTCAATGCTGTCATCCATAAATTATAAAATGTCACAAATAGCATAAATATTCCAATTAAATATATACCATAAATATGAGTTTTAGATTCAGATACATATGGAGCAACATCTTTAAATAGAAAAAATGCAGGTAGAAGTAACAATGAATTCGATATTGATAAACATTTTGCATCACTACCTAAAAGTAATTTACCATCAAATAAAAAATAATTATTACCACGCCAATCCTCATATCGTCTAAATGATTTTGCATAAGTCAATACAGAATTATTTTGCTTATTAAATACTTTAGCTGAAGGAAATAACGCCCATCCAGCATATCCACTACAAATTATGTACCACCTATAATTAATGTTGAGTGTAAGAAAAATTATTTATTAAAAATACATATATTACAGTCACTTACCAATTAGAATATTTAGCAATAACAATTACTAAAGATCTACGTCTAACAATAGCCTTTAAATTAGAATCTTCTCTCATTTCATTGAATATTTTTAATCTTTCAAATTCATTAGTAGTTGGAGTAAATACATATAGTTCGGCTCTAGAAGGCTCCACATCATATCTGTCATTTAATGCTGCTGAAAGCGACGTCTGGTCGCGATAGTTCCCACGCATTAAGAACATATAAAGCCCAGAAAGGGTAACGTAGTATTTTTTTTCAAAAGTTCAAACGATTCTCTTGAACCTGGTTCCGAAAAAGGAGAAGAAGAAAACATAGTTGTTTAAATTTATCCGCTACGCACAATAAAAGTATTCGTTTTATCAATGAATTGGCCAACGCCATCAATCTCAAGTTCTCTTAAAGCTTCTTCAACTTCAAGCATAGATATACTAATGCTATTATTTTCTCTTAGTAATAATTGCCTAATATTAGCAACAGTTAATCTTTGACCATTTCTTGATGAAAAAATATTCTTTAATTCATCTGCTAATTTTAATATTAAATCTCTATTCAATGCTGTTCTTCCGGTAGTAATAAGATCCATATCAATTGTACCTGTTCTTGGATCAGTTGCTGCTGCTTGTGTTGCAACTTTCATTAATCTAATAGCCTCTTCCACCTCAACTGGTGTAACAGAATCAGATAATTTCATTTTTGCTAATGCTTGTGAAAGTCTAATTAATGATTCTAATTGTCTAGGAGTTGCTGTTATTGTTTTACCTCCTCGTCCACCTAATGCCCTCATCCCTAAATATCCCTGAACTAATAACTCTTCAGCATCATCATTAATCTCTGGAGCTATATATGTTCGGGCATATAATATATAATCTTTCAAAAAGTTTTGATCAACTTCTGTTCTATTACTACCACTAGAAGCATCTGAATAATATAATGATATTAAATGTTTAGCCAATCGTCGATCTGCATCAACATTTGGCTTATCTAATACTAAATATATTAAATCAAATCTACTTAATAAAGTTGGAGGTAACTTAATATTTTCAACAACACTTAAACGAGGATTATATCTAGATTCTACCGGATTTGCAGATGCTAGTATAGATGTTCTAGCATTTAATGTTGCAATTATTCCTGCTTTTGTAATAGATACAGTTTGTTGTTCCATAGCTTCATGTAATATAGCTCGTGTAACATCTGACATCTTATCAAATTCATCAATACAGCATATACCATTATCGGATAATACTAAAGCACCAGATTCTAGAACCATATCTTTAGTTTCAGGATCACGAATTACTGATGCAGTCAAACCAACGGCACTTGAACCTTTTCCACTAGTATATATACCTCGTGGTGTAATCTTATGTACGTAAGATAATAATTGACTTTTTGATGTACCCGGATCTCCGCATAATAGTATATTTATATCACCTCTTAAATGTAATTTACTTGTATTTTCCTCATGACTACGATCTATACTATTCATATTTTCATTTTCACCATTTTCTTGACTTAATGCTATTTGTCGTAACCTCTCTTTTCTTCTTAAACTTTTATCTTGGGCAGCTTGTAATGTACCACCGAATAATAAACATAATATCCCTTTCTTCACGTCATCCATTTCCCATATTGATGGTGCAAATGAAGCAACAAGACGATCATAAACATTACCTTTAGCGACAAAATCTTTGAATTCTTGAATTCTTTCAGTACTAAATTTGGTAGCTTCTTCACTATTAATAGTCGATGCCTCTATTCCTTGCTGTTGCTCATTTTCATCAACTTCCGTTACATCCATTGACTCTTCGTTTAAGTCTGTTCGTCTAAAATGTAAACAATCAATATGAGTTTTAAAAACACTATTTAATGTACGATTTTTAGGATTTGTACGAGTTGATCTAGCTCTAAATATACCAGTTACTTCAATTCGATCACCAGGGCGTACAGAATCTACTAAATCATCAAATGCAAATAAATTAACAGTACATGGAGTTTCACCTTCTGGTATTTCATCAGGCGTTTCTTGTAACCTGATACATTGTTTATCAATGAAATAACAACGATTATGTATCAATTCCATTGATGCTTTAGTTTTGCATTTATCACAATGATTAGGTTCATCAATTCTACCATTATCAATGATAACATCAATTGTTGATTTACATATAAAACATCTAAAGAATGCTTGCTTTAAATCAGGTACGATTGGTGTAACACGTACAACCATACCTTTGATACAAAGTAATTGATCTAAATTTTTAGGATCCAAATCTCTCATTCGTTGGATAACTTCTACTCCAAATACTCTAACTTGTAATTTTCTTCTATTAGCAATGGTAGGATCATCTTGATTATAAATTTGATCATATAATTCATTTACAATATTATCCATTAGTTGGATTATCTCTTCTGGATATTCTTTTAATTGCTTTAGAAATGGTCTAGCAGAAGTCATTAAATCACGACAATTTATATTTAAGATATTATTTCCAGTACGATTTAATATTCCTAATTGATTGATATAATATGGTTCAAAATCATGTATGTTTTTTTTAAAATTATTTAAAAAACGACGAAATACTTGACCACTTTCGGCAACATTTATGTTGGTTCCCCATATGACAATACGTTCATTAATTTGATTTTCTTCATTTGAAGGCATTGCTATTGTTTCAGGATCAATATTTTGTGATCTAGGTGTACCATTATCTGTAATACTCATTGGTGTACCAGGAGTTGGCGGATTAAGACGATCCCTTCCACTAGGAAACAATGGAACAGCTGGAATTCGAAAGCCTTTACCTCTTCCGATATCACTTCTAGGTACAACACTATTTGGAGTACCACCAAATTGTGACAATGGTGTGTTTGGGTAGTTCATTGGAGTACCTCGTACAAGAGGTGATTCAAGAATATTATTAAAATCATCACGTGTAGATGGTGTCATTGGAGGCATCAAATTACGCGATAAAGTTGACGATTGACTCAACATACTTCCTTGCGATGGTGCTGGAGAAGGTTGTACAAAGCTGCCTCGTGAACGTGCTGGTGACGACGGATTTTTTGATGCTTCACTATTTCTATCATCTTGACTTGAATCTTGAGCATAAGTCTCCGGATCATCATCTTGTTTATCACTCATATCTGTGAGTGCTAACCAACCTATAGTGTGATTCTTTTTTAAAAATGGTTTTTAAAAAAGTTCCGTAAGCCGATAATCAAAATTATAATATTTCCAGAATATTAATTCTTGAAAGAATATTTACTATTATATATATTCTGTTTACTAAACGATTTATTAAAGCTACTTGGAGTAATGTCTGTTGATATGGTTTGAGGTACGATATTATTTTGATTTAGTTCCTATATTTGACCATCAATTCGACTTGAATACAAATCAAATTTATTTCATTTCGTAATAAGTGAGAGTCAGATTTATATGATTCATCTGATCTTATCCTTATCTGATTGAAGTTCCTGTCCCAGATCATGTCGTGTACTTTCGTCTGCTTGAAGGATCCAAATACCCAAAAAACAATCTAACATCACTACTACGAAGGAGACGACATTAATATTGTGCGTTAAATAATCTACGATATATAGCATCACATCGCAAAAAATATTTATTAAAATCTGCGTGTATAGTATTGATTGTTTCAATTGATTCTGAGTGGATACGATGCAGAGTTTCATGAACATGATAATTGGAAGCAATTCTATAATCAAACGAAATAATCAGAATATACAGATGAATGACCTTGAATCATCAGTCCATTCGATTGATTCTGTATCAAGTATTCATGAGCGAGAAGAGAACAGAGACAATTTAGATATGAAATCATTTAATCCACGCAAAGTGTTAAATCATCGTCTTGAACCTTATGATGAAGTAGGATATCATTTAAGCCAACATTCGTATCATAATTCGACACAAATACAAATATATTCAGAATATCAAGCGAGCATTATTGAATTGCAGAATAATAATAATGAACGGAAATCAACCGATAGTATAATAAATTCATCACCTAATTCTCCTAGATCTCCAAGGGGAATTGTTGTAACTGCTTCTCAAGATGATTTAAATAGTTTAAATAGTTTAAATAGTAGCGGTAGCAATAGTAATCAAAAAATTATAAAAGATAGGCAAAATGGAAATATAAATGCAGAGTTAGAACACAATGATACTAGCAAATTTGTTTCAATCGATGAATATTTTACAAAAATTTTAGCCTCAAATAATAAATCTAAAGCATTAGTAAATCATTTACCTACCTCTTGGACACAAGTTATAGATGCTATTATTTCGTTTATCTTTGCTTTTATTGGTATTATCATTTTAGGATTGTTGGATAGTTACTACACAAATACATTTGCTTACGGTGGTGTTGAATGTATAATTCTTATTGGTGCATTTGGAGCAAGTGCTGTACTAGTTTTTGACTGTCCAGAATCACCTCTAGCACAACCTAGGAATGTTATTGGAGGTTTTTTAGTATCATCAGTAATTGGAGTATTGATTTCAAATGTAAATATTGTTTTATGGTTGAAAGCAGCACTTGCAGTATCGTTATCCATAATGGTGATGCGGCTATTGTCAGTTGTTCATCCACCTGGTGGAGCAGCTGCACTTATTGTTACCACCACTCCTTTGTCGACTTTAAAGTTTCATTATGTCGGACTAGTCGTAGGTGGAGCAGTGATATTTGTGTTATTGGGAATTATATTGAATAATCTAGTCAAAAAAAGACGATACCCGTTGTCATATTAAAAATCATTTGTATTTTGTAAATAGTATAGTATAGTATAAGAATAGAATATCTGTGAGTTTTTTTGTTTAATATTTAATTATACATTATTTAACTCCTACCACCAAGAGGATTTTTTATTTGTTGATTCAAAATTATCGGCACTATTGCTTACATCAGTAGTCTCGATAGTTTTTATAAATTTAGTATCATTACTCATCAATGTTGGTAAAGGTAAGTAACCAAATCTTATATTATTACTGTTGGTTTTACTGAATATTTCATTAATAGTATTACTTGTCATCATGGAATTGGTAGTATCGTTACTTTCAATACTACTTACCCCAAAATTTCCAGGCAATAGCAATCGAGTGCGATTAATAAAACTATTAGCTCCTGAAACAATATAAGGCGCTGTTAATTCGGCATTAATTGGATCCAATTTGCTTTTCCATCCAGTCATACTTAATTTAAATGATTTAGGTGGTGTTATTCCAGATTTAGTAGCTATAATATCACATAATGTTAAATCAAATATAGCTTGTAATGCGCAATCTTCTAAGTAAGTAGATGCACCACCAATAGAACCATTATGCGTTACGATATCACGAAGCATTCCAGTATAATATTCAGCAATACCTTTTAATGCTGCTTGATAAATTGTTTCAACGCAATACTTAACTAGTTTATTACAATTACTATTTTCACCATTATTACTCTTATGAAGTTCAACTATAGGCTGTATAGTATCCAATGACATTATACCAGCTGTTATACATTGATTTACTTTAAATAAAAAGTTAAAAATAGAATTAGATGTGGATGTTGGAATCAATACTTTCTCTTTAACGCTATCACCACTATCAATTTCAATTAATTCTTGACGCCATGATGATTTAAATAATAATGGAATAACTAATCGCGAAATACTTGAATTTTTTAATTGATATTGTTGAATAAAAGTAATACCATAATCATCATGCAACTGGGTACAAAATGGTGTCAAATTTCCAAAAGAATACAATTGAATACATTTAATTGTTTTTTCTGACCATTTTTGATGACAAAATGTTAATAAATCTTCTAAACATTCTTTGAAACGTTTAGAAGGATAAAACGATTCTGATGCTGTTAAATGTGCACATAATAAAGTAAATTCTGCAAATTTTAATGATGGAGTAGCAGCAAATAATAAATGCAGTGATGCATAAGTAGAAGTATTACTAGAGTCATTAGGATTTACCGCCAATGCTTGTACTGCTTCAATTGCTTCACTACATGTAACGATACCATCACCATCTGTATCAGCAATTTCAAATGCAGATCTTAATTGGTCTTCTGATATCAAATCAACAGTAGCATTGGAACTACCAAATAAATGAAAATTTTGTTTATTATCTAAATCTTTCTTGTTTAATGCTTCTTCAAAAAAGCGACCATTTAATTTCATTAGCCACACAAATCGACCAACTAATAGAAGCCCGGTAAGCAAACAAGATTGGGTAACATTTGGTGTTAAGGATGATGAATTTGATTGCTGTTCTGGTTTATGTTTGATTAAACTTTCTAATTCATTATTAAATGTATTTGATATCACTCTTAATAATATACCTATTTGACCAGCTAATTGAGAACATTGTACAAGTAGTACACGCGATAACAATGCAGCACATTGTGGATCACCTTCTTGTACTGGAAGAATTATATCAGCAACTAAATTTGTTATTTCCATTTCTAATGACGCCCTGACTTTTTCAGCCTTATAATACAACCTTGATGAAATTGGTTGTGATATTTGATTATTTGCACTATTCACATTAATATGAACTTTTAGAGTATTAGGATCAATATCAATACCTTCAGATGTTAACATATCTAATAGTTGAATTTTAGTATTCTCTAAAATAACTCTACTTGAATCACGCAATAATCGTTCAACTTGTCTAACAAATGGTGCCCTAAAAGCAATAGACCATAACAATGTAGCAGGATCTTCATTATAGCTTTCCGAACCAGACAATACTTTATTTACTGAAGATGACACGGTTTGCGCTACTCGTCTAATTTGTTTAGGTTGCAATAAGTCAGCAGCAGCCACTTTCCAATCATTTTGATTATATCGATAGGATTCATGGTATATATTACGGTTATCATCTACAGTATGATTATCGCCTTCAATAGTGTTACAATGAATTGTTGTAGAGTATTGCCATATTTGTTGTTGAAAACGAGCTACATCTATCGCTGATACCATAGATTCTAATGCCTGATTTGTATAATTTGTTACTTTTAATATAACAATTGATAACCATTTATCAAATAATAATCTTAGTTCACTTTCTAATTCAATAACTCCTAAGTTATCACAGCTATTAAATTGATTAACATGAGACACAAATATATCCGTAGATACTTGATTCATAGTATATATATTCATAATATTAATTAATTTATTTAAAAAATTCTTGTAATAGTATGATAACAATCCGTTTATATCATTATCTGCTTTATAAAAAAATAATAAATGAATATCAAGTATAGCACGTTGTAATATATTCACAATGGATTTGATACTAGCTGATATATTTTGTATTTTATTATGGTTATCATCTGTGTTCATTTCATTTGATATAATAGTATCTATGTTAGTCATAAATAATTGTAATATATCTTTCTTACTTTTATTCATAAAAATACTATACGAAGCATAAGTCGTTGCAGTTGTATATGGATTTATTGCATGATCTAGTAGTAGCAAACTTACATCATCTACTATTGTCTCCTTTAAAAACATTACAGCTTTACAATCATTTTTAATTGAATTTGATACATTATATTTAATAAAATCATTTACTTTTGAATCATTTAATATTGTATTAACAACATTAAATTGCACATCACCCAAACATAATGCATTCGCAGCAATTACTAACAAACTTGCGTTATATATATCACATTTATCTATATAATTCCATAATTCACTACAATTTATAATATCATGTTTTTTTTGTACATCCTTTTTATCAGAATCATTTGTGTATCGATCAATAATATTGTTACAAACTAATAAATTTTTAGATATGTTAATAATTTCATTACTTTTAGACCAAAATTTTATTAATTTTTCATCAATTATTGCTGATTTATCAGACATCATTGTTATTGCATCACCAGATTGAATAAAATCATGATATTTACTACCAACCATCTGCTGCAATTCTAACTGTTTATTTATAGTTTCCTTCTCTAAATTTTGAACTAATGAGCGTAATTCTGAAATATTCTTTGATTTCAAAAATTCATCGGTAGCATAATCTGCATTATTATTCAATTTATTGGACATTTTTTCTGACATTAAATTCGCTGTCTTTGCGATAGACAAGTTTAATTGACTAGACTTCAACATTTTTGGTATTAAATGTGTTCAGATGACACTCACTCATTCGGAGGACTTGGCTACCAAAATTG
>JACCDO010099827.1_pt1 | contig 13154 bp, 7 predicted proteins | sample 7446101 | NCBI WGS metagenome assembly JACCDO01 (sample SAMN15323440, study PRJNA562643) | freshwater metagenome | isolation source: river surface water | place: USA:Blue River Watershed | collected 2017-08-16
AGTGCGTTCGTCCGCTTGTCCCCGACCAGCAACCACCAGCTCTCCGTTTTGTCATTGGTGTAGCGCATCGCTGCGGCTAACGCCTTGATTACACTCCTGATGGTGCGCCGCGACCACCACGACCAGCAAATCCGCCTCCTCTACCTGCAGGCGTTCCCCTTCCTGGGCCCCTACCCACTTGACCACCCCTACCCCCTTGGCCACCCCTACCACCTCTGCCCCTTCCGCCCTTAACTTCTTCTCCCCGTCCTCCACTTCGCCCGCGACCACCCCCACCTCTTCCAGGAGTCGAAAATTTGCGCACATTCTGTTCGTCCGCCGATACTAAGTCGATTATCTCGTCTGGAATACGCAAGTATTTGATGCTATTACCACGAATATAACACTCAGGCATTTTCCAGAACCTATCGCCATTTCTGCTCGTGCATACTACATCACGCATAGTAATATTCATGAACATATTGCAGCTCACTAAATGCCCATTGTATGTGTCACCATTCTTTAATTCAATCAAAATAGGAGAGTTCTCACTCGTCTTTAACAGTGTTAAAGGAAGCATCCCAATGAAATTAGAAATCCAAGAATAAAATATTCAGATCTTAAAATTAGTACCAAACCTAAAGTTAGATGAGTTTACTCAGAAGATCCAGTGTAGGTGTCAGCTTCGGCTCAAGAACTTTTCTCTTTTTCTTTTCTAAAAATTGCTCCATTTGAAAGAACGCATGAATTAGCAAAACATAAAGCTTGTACACAATACATACTATCTCCATTTTTTTCTTCCATTCCAATGAACCTCAGTAAAACTGTTGCATTTGTAACTGGTGCGGGCCAAGGGCTTGGTCGTGCAACTGCGCTTAGACTTGCATCTCAAGGCGCCAAAGTTATAGTTTGTGACATATCACGGGAACACGCCCAAAGTGTGGTAGATCAGATAGGCTCTGGCAATGCATTTGCTGCCGTTGCAGATGTCACTAGCGTTGAACAAGTTAAGTCTTCTATGGACGAGGCTGTTAAGCGTTGGGGACATATCAATACCGCAGTGAATTGCGCTGGGATCATATACTCCGGTCGTACTTACACAACAAAAAAAGGCCCTATGGACTTGGATAAGTTTATGAATGTATTACGCGTAAATGTTGGAGGATCGTTTAATGTTATAAGATTGGCTTCAGAAAAGATGTCATCGAATACTCCAGACGAAGAGGGTCAGCGTGGAGTGATTGTTAATACTGCTAGCATAGCTGCTATGGAGGGGCAAATAGGACAGGCCGCATATTCCGCATCGAAAGGTGCTATAGTTGGAATGACTTTGCCAATTGCTCGCGATTTAGCCATGTTTGGAATCCGCGTGTGCACTATTGCTCCTGGACTTTTCGCCACTCCCATGCTTGCTGGTCTTCCTGATGACGCGCGGAATGCTCTTTGTGCTAATGTTCCTTTTCCAAAGAGACTTGGTAAGCCAGAGGAATATGCAAAGCTCGTACAACAAATAATTGAAAATCCTATGCTGAATGGTGAGATTATTCGTTTGGATGGTGCACTGCGAATGCAACCTCAATAAACCACTAAAAAATATTTAAATATATTTAAAGTAATATGTTATCTATTGCTGCGACGTTTTAATAATTCATCTTTTGCTTGATAGAAAGCCATAATATCATCATCCACGTCGTCTTTACCCTCTGCAATATTAGAACCTCTCATAGGAGCATGAGGAGATATGGACCTTGCGGGTACGGCGTGCGTAGCATCGGCAATCTCGTCGGCCAAAGCTGCATCAAATGACTCGATCCCGCGAGCATGAAGATTGTTATACCACTGATCAAACTGACTTTGCATAGTTCCACGGCTCTTTTCCAAAATTTTGCGAACATGCTCGATTTCAGGCTTCAGAACGCGAAGCCTTTCGAAGGACTCCTTGTAGACGGCCTTTTCTTGCTCTATCGCACGTCTGTGCGTCTGCTCTTCCGCAGTTTCTTCTTCGCCCTCTTCTTGGCCTTTACCTTCTACAGTATCAAGTCTTTGCAGAGCTCTTTCCCGCCTTATGGCCTCAATGCTATTCTTTAAATACGTTATCGTGCTTCGACTTTGATTTGCTTTTTCACCCACTGCTTTGGCCTCGCTTATCTTATCTCGAAGAATGTCACGATTTTCTTCTACGCTGGCACGTAGAGAACACCTTTCCTGAAACCACTCAAAGCTCTTCGCCGCATCATCGAAAATAGAACGATCTGCCGGAGGCGGAACACCAAATAAATGCCTCTTGATAATCAACTCATTTTTCTCCTTTTCGCGTTCCTTTTCGCGCTTTTGAATTTGCTCATATTCACTCAGTCTCGGCTGCGGTTGCTGCTGCACTCCTCTTGCGCTAGACTGTGGACCTGCATCGGTGTTGCTCTTCAGTTGCTTGCTTTTAAATTCACTGACCTTGCGGTTCTCCTCTTCTACTTGCTGCTCTTGCAATTGCGCTGCTTTCTGAGATGCACTCATCACATTCTTCTGCTCAACAGAGTCGCTTCTACTTGCCCCTCTGGAAGCCATACCAACGTCATCTGCAGTTTTACCTTTCTTGACCATATTGACTAAAATGGCTATTTCATTGTCCCGCTGAATGAGACACGACCGCAAGTCCTCAACTTGCCTCATCAACACAGCGCCATCTTCACCCGACACGCTTTGATGACCGATATTGCTATTACCACCCACCTTAGAGCGCGCTTCCAAGACCAAGTTCTTTAGCACCGCGAAAGCATCTTTTATTTTTGTCAACGTCATCTGACCTATCTGCAATAGTGCTTGCGGATTAGGGTCATCGCAGTAAGCACGGCAAGCCTTATTAAGTTCTTCCTGATCTAACGGCGACAAAACTTCGCCCTCTCCCGCCTCCCCCTTAAGAAACGCAATTTCTTCTCGAAGCCCTAATAGCTCTCCTTTCAAACGTTTGATGACCTGATTAGGATCCTGCTCCTCGTTAATGCTGGCTTTGTTCTTAATCAGTGAAACTCTCTGGGCGAATTTGCAGGTGGAAAGCGACTCTTCTGTATGAGCAGATTCAGGGTTAATTGTGGCAATCATAACAGTCTTACAATTTCCACCCAAACTATCTCTAAGAACTGATGTTAAAGAGGAATTTCGATATGGAATGTGGGCTCGACCTTTCGTAGCCTTTTCATACAATGCCACGATCACCATCTCCAAATAAAAAAGTGAAGTATTAATATACTTCGCTTCGTTGAGTACGCTACCCGAAGAGTTAGTCTTTTTTACTCGTTCTGATCCGGCTAAATCCACCAAATGCAACTTGGAACGGCGAATTGTGTCACTACCAACCACCCGTGCCTCAATCGACACAGTAAAAATGCAGTGTGACCGTGACGAAGCCATATTCATGGGTGTTTCCGCAATGGCCCTGTTTGTGTCACCAAGAAATAATAAATTTAAAGCGTCTTCTTCGGAACTGGCTTCATGCATCGATAGATTAGTTAAATGAAAGTTGCCGTGCTCATCCTCCAGCATCTTCACTTTTGGCAAGTCTTCAAGTGCTTTGGTTTCATGCGATGGATCCAGTAGATCATAACCAGTCTCATTATATAACTCTAAATATGACACATATGCCTTAAATTGCAAATCAGTACGTGTACGAAATTCGTTGTAAATCATACTTATAGATCTGGGAATGATGCCTCGATCTACATATCTCTCGGGGCCTCCCGTAAGAGTGAAAGTCTTACCCGAACCTGTTTGACCATAAGCAAAAATAGTCGAATTAAACCCATCGATAGCATTTTGGACAGCTGGGCCGCCTACTTTGTTAAATACTTCTTCTTGAGTAGCAGACATGTCAATCGTCCCATTGAAATGGAACATGTGTTGTAACTTCGAGTTATTTACTTGGCCATCTACGCGCTGGTCGGGTAAATTAAATCTTATTGACTCCCCATCAATATTTTCAACAAAGCCACTAGGCTTTTTGCTCGGGCGGATACGAAGAAAAGTTAGGATATTAGCCTCGGCTTGCGCTTTGGACATATTTTGCTATTTAGAATGACTTTTACTAATAGATATAATATAGTACACGAGAAACGTAGCCAGAAGAAGAACAAGAAGAGTTTAAATACTTTGGCAATTAGAGCTTGTGGCGAAAAACTCAAAAACCTTTTCAATTCGAAAGTTTGGTCGAACAAAAAAATCAGTTCGGTTGAAGAGAAAAGACCGAGAAAAAGGTCTCAATAAAGGCATAAATAAGCAAATATTTGTTCAAATAACGATACATTTTAGTTTTTTACACTTTAAGCTTGGATCTGATAGCACAGAATCCGTCTAATAAAACACACTAAGAAAAATAAAGACCTGTTTGAGACTTGTTTGCAATTGTAAGTAAGTTGAATTTTCGAGAAGTAATAGCTCTGTTGTAATGTGGGGTGACGATTTTGATGGTAGAGATGTACTAGATGTGCAAACTGCTGCTGCCTACAAGTACGCCACAGTGCGGCCTTCACAAAATGAGAACAAAGCCAATAAATTAGAGTGGTATTCATCTGATGGGAAGAAGAGTCATTCTGCAACATTTTCTGACGTAAATAAGAAGAAGCTAGTAGCACTTTTAAGAGATACTGGTGTGGCGCCGTTGAAGAGGCGTAAGAAGCGGAAACAATCAAAAGCAGCTGCCGACACTAATGCCGTAAGAGGTGTGGAGCAAAGCTCGAACAGTAATATCGCCACTCGAAGAATTAAAACAGCTAATAATGATGATATTTATAAGAAATTAGATGGTTCTATTCCTGAGTCTATGCAAATTGTCGAAGCCTTCGATCATGCGAACCTCACACATGTAGAGCTTTTTAACGTAGGTATCCAGCGCATGATACCATCTGAACCGAAACATAACCAAACGTACATTCAGGGACTGGCTTCAGTTAGCGAGCTTGTTGCCGCAGGAAATACTTTCAAAAAGCAAACGGATTTAAGGGGAAGTGTTAGTCTCGCGGACAAACAGAGCTCAACTGCTAAAGCTCCAGAATGGATAGACCTACGTGATAACTATATGCGTCAAGTTCGCATGAGTGCTGAGAAGATTTTCAAATCGATAGATAGCGGTGAAACGAACCGTTTGGGTCCTTCCACGAAACAGCATTTTGCGTTGTTGTTGATCGCTCATCGTAAAGTAACTCTACGAATATTGAGTGAATACGAATTTCAAAGAGAAAAGTTACAGGGCGATCAGGAAAACGAAAGTCTGCGAAATAACTTACGCTCCCTCGAAGAGTATTTAGTAGGAGTTCCAACTTGCCTTGATTTCATAAATCGAGAACCATTTTGGACTTGGTTGGGTGTCGAAATGTTATCGAATCCCTTTGCAACGGTTTTCCGTCTGGATGGTACCCCCGCTCTATTGTCCAAATTGTATGGAAGCCCACATCACTTACATCCTGTTTTGGAAATGGCAGAAGATGAAGTCGAAAAATGTCTCGAAATGAGTAGCCTTCTTTGGCGGATCTACCAATCAGAACTTCATCGTCCACGGCGACCGTTTGGTCCGAAAGTGCGATCTGATGATGGTAATGAAAGTAATAGTGAAGAGGAGACAGAGAATAAAACAAAGGCTGTTATTTATCGGGATGAAAAGGACGATAACCGCATTAAATTGCTCATTCAGCGCACTAATAGCACAGTTCACGAGGCTCTGAATTTTAGCCGAGAGCGCAAAGTTTTCATGCTGGGATTGGCACCAATTAAAACGTATTGGATGCTTTGGAAAAAAAGCTATCAAAACAATTTAAAAGTATCAGAGGCATTGTACTCACGGGCATGCCGCAATACCAGAAAATGTTTCGACAGATTAGTTCAAAATGTTTGGCAATCAGTCAAATTTCGATCTTTGCAACAAAATTACCATAAACGAATAGTTCTAATAACTTTCGGTGCTTGGAAAGAGTACCGACTTTGGTGCGCTCGTTTCCAAAATATATTTAGGCGATCTGTTAGACATATTCTCCGATACCGTTTAGATCTAATGATCAAATTCACAAAAGAATGTAACGGTGTGCGCAGTTTCTATCGCAAGAATAAGGCTCGAATTTATGCACAAGTTTTTAAAGCACTCGTCAATAATACAAAGCTAAGCAAGTTTCTTTTAAAAAAGAGATTAGAGCGCAAATCAACAATTTCTTTTTATGATAGATTTTTGTGTCAGTGTTCTTTTTCTCGGTGGACTCAACGCGGTCAGGTCATCGCAAAGCTTGATAAACTTGAAGAGTTCGTAGAAAGCATTGAGCTTAAGCAAGCTCTAGTAAAGTGGGTTCTTTTTGCGTATGGACCGAGAAGTCAACGCCGCGCTAGATCAATTTCTAAGGCCAAGCAATTTATTTTGGATCTGCGCGATTCTTTCGAAAAGCGCGCCTCAACTACCTATCGATATATCAGCGAAAGTCTTGCTGCTTACTCCCCGCTGCCGACAGCGAAAGAACAGCATGAGCTGGAACAAAAAAGATATGAAGGGGGGGAGCACAAGAGGAAATTGCGCATTAAGCAAGCTCTGGAGTATGCAAAAAATGCATACAATAAAGCGGACGACACTCCCGTAAAACTAACTCCGAACGAGGAAGCCAAGTCCAAAAAATCTTCCCATAGAGTTTCCAAAATATCAAAGTAATTTATTGTTAATTTGAAATAAATAATTGCATATACTTCTTATGTTTATCACATCTTAGGAAATGGTACGATAGATAGTGTGCACTAACCCTTCGTGGGACATATAATGCGGCTCTTAAAGGTAATCGGCTTGTACTTTATGATGGGACTTGTTCCTGAGAGTAACAGCCTATCTAGCTTTTCTCTAATAGCAGGATTGCAATACATTGAAATTATGCGCAAACAGTCTGTTGGCGATGCAATGGACCCGCTAGAGACAAAGTCGGAAGCAAACCAGGAGCAAGTAACCGGCAAATGGACGAGACGTTTCTCGACATCTACTGAGAGCATGACACTTACAGCGAGGGCAGTCATTTCATCCAGCTGTAGATCCAACGTTTCAGCTTTATAAATGCATACAACGCTGGGCATGGAAATGGAACCGTTATTCAGGCAAAAATTAAAACGGAAATCTCTGCGCTTTAGCGCAAAACTAGGAAATATAGTCTTGGGTGTTGCTCTCGTTCGCCCTAGCCCTAGAGCTGAACGAGGCGGTCGAGTCATACACGCTCTGATAATATTGTGCTCTAATTCCGCGATTGTCATGACATCAAACGCAAGCAGGTATGCAACGTCATGAAAAAAGGGCTCCCAACTAGATCTCGTTTGAGGGGGAAACAAAACCAGACTGCAGTGAATGACCATCGTATGATAAATATTCAGGAAAAAAACGGCCCGCTCTGTCTCGCTAAGCTTATGTACATCTAGTACTTGTAAATAGCTGAGCTCATCAAGAAAATTGATCCATAACATAATTAGCTCGCATTTGGAATCCATAGTCGACAATGAATCCGTTCGATGAGTCCATATTTCAGCGAGTTTCAACACTTTGGACAGACATGATTCAGCAACTTCGCAAGGATGTGAAACTCCAAAGGAAGTAAAGATGAGCCTTCTGCAATTAAAAAGTCTTTTTCTTTCCAATTTCCAAATTTCCATGCGAGATTTGAAAATCAATTGTGGGAATATGTCGTCGAGCCCAACAGAGGTCGATTTGTCAATGGTCCTTTCTTCCGTTACGCCGAGCCCACGTAAAGTATTTAGTAAAGTATGTGAGGTTTGTGAGTCTCTTACCACCAAATAATAAATTTTCCTCAACGTTTCAATAAAAAGAAATGAAAATCCTGCAAAAGGGGCTTCTTCGGGCTTCAATTCCTTCGCTCTTATCATCGATTGCAGAGGGATCCACATCTCCTTCGTGCTTTCATGCAATGAAATCCCTATGCCTTCATTTTTTATAACCATGCGATATTCAATCCAATGACGATTACCTAACGCTAATGCTATGCTGCCATCCCACAATGTGCCTGTCTCCCGAGTGGCAGGCCTTGTGCTATGGGTGAGAAACTGTTGATCTGCCTCCGATGCTTTACCTAAAAGCTGATACAAGTTATCTCTAACTCGAGAGGAGGTGGATGCCAAAGATATCCGGTAAGATTCAACTATCTGCCGGCGCTTCTTTTCCACTGAGACAAGCAGTTTATTTTTGTGCAATTTGGGAATGGGCACCATGTTTACTTTTCTTGCAATCTCATCAAAAGTTCGCAACCGAGGCGCCAAACTAGCACGCCCTTGCTCCTCAAATGGCAGTAAATACATGAAATTGGTTGTCTTTTTCTTAGAGTCGAAAGCTTCCACAATAGCAGGACAATACCGATGACTGATCAGCGTTTCGCTTTCGTGGCTCGGAAGCTGATAATCGCCTGATGTTTCGGGAATATCAATCATGGCAGGAATGGATAGTGCGCTAGATATTCCTGCCAACAAATTTTTGACATAACCCGGGCGAACTCCTGCTGTTCCAGATCGATCAGTCGACGCTATGTATTGCTTTCTGTGTAATTTGCCGGGAGAAGATACTCCTGCATCGCGATATTTCACTAAAGGTACATCTTCTATAACATCATTAGTATCTTCTTCTTCGGCACTTCCAATGTCTTCATCAATGATCGTACTTTTCAAAACAGCTTCCTCCTCCTCTTCGTACGCCGGGTTCTCGTCGTCTTCTGCGTCTGTTTCTTCAGGGAATATCTCTTCGTCGCTATAGATCTTGGAAGTTTCATCTAAACTGGACTTTGCAAATGCTTCCATTTCCAATTTATTATCCGGGCTGATCGACTCTTCATCGGAAACAAATTCAGGCGCCGTCTCTGATTCGACCCCCGTGTCGCTGGGCTCCGCGTCATCTTGCAGCAGGGTCATGCCGGGTGTCACACGCGTCAGACATATATTGAAAACGTAATTGCTATACCTTTGTGGATGTGTTTTGAACGTCTTCACAACGCTATACGGCACTTCATAAGCGATTAATCGAAGTGGCGAGCCACCAAAGAAGTCGCGGAGGTCCATGGGCTTGCACATCGGAATATTCACAAATTGCCAACTCACAACATCGATATTTTGTGTATTAACACTAAAACTATATGTTGTAGATAAGGAGACGTTGGCGTCTTTGATCGATACCCACTTTAATCGCTTCTTTCGGTAAGCGGGATCTTCCACAAATGGAACGCCGAGCACTGGTAAGGGATCACCATCTTTAGTCTCCAGGACTTTGTCCAGGGTCGGAAACAGTGGCCCCACAAGATGAGGAAATTCGAAATCTGGGTTAGATTGCGTCTCGCCGAATGAGTAATGCAGATCATCTACAGTGACTGCCGCAAATTTTAGAGCTGCGTTGCTCATCGCACGAGTCATGAATCCCATCTCCATCTTTTCCATCGTTTCTGCGCCACAATAAATTTCTCCTTCAGGCAGTCTTTTAAATTTTCCTTGTACTTGAACTTCATAAGTCACTTTTCGCGTTTTTGGATAGAATGGCGCAAAACGCGGATCTACTGTCTCGTGTTTGTGAGTGAAAAAGGCTATGCCCTTAAAGATATCCGTTTCAAAAGGAATAGGTTTCAAGGGGCTTGGATCAAAAGGTCTAAATTTGCCTGCAGACAAAATACTGCAATCCAATGTTGGAATCACAAGCTTTCGCGGTACTTTTTTAGCAACACTCTTTTCACCAAAAGATTGTATTATCGTTGCAACTACGCCTCTGCACTGTCTCAAGATTTCCAAGGTTTGTTCATCGTCCCCGACATCACTTGATGACATTGTACGGCTCCTTCTGAGATCAAATTCGGCGGCTTCATGCACTTCTTCCGCTTTTCTGTCTTCATCACAGAGGTTGAATGAGGTACTCGATACACCCGCTTTCACTACATGCACAATCAGTTTTTCCGAGAGAAGTTCTAAAGTAATATACTCGTGTACATTGTTTTCAACGAAGCTATCTAGCAACTGTACTTGCAAATCTTTATCCAAAACATTCTTTTGCAGTGCTTGGAAGTCCACTTCATATTGAGCTTGGACAAACACTCGAAGAACCGACATAGTGCTGAGAGCTGCAAGAACTGGTGGCGTGCATGAATTTCGCTGTATCAACAATAAAGGACTGCAACACTGAGACCATATGACAGCGTAGAGAAGTTTCCCGTTTCGGAGCAGCCTCAATTTTGCATTGCTCTTCTTACCACGTAAAGCCGACACAGAAATAATACACAAATCCAGAAGAGTGCACATAGTCGCGGCACTTTTTACAACGTTATCAACCAATATAACCTTTTCGGAAAACATCTATTCAAATATAATATTCAACAAGTATAAAGCTGTCTTTGCGACCTGGCAAATAAAAATGCACTACAAATAGAGTTATATCAGGATTATAGACAATCGATTTATCCCTGTCTATTCTTTTGAATATAACGCGCCGGGAAAGTGGAAAAGACCTTTCCTGACTCACTACTTTTCTCCCAACTTCTCGAGAGTCCTCTCTTGTAATTTTTAGCGCATCGATCGAGACATTTGCAAAGATCTTTTACACCAAATATGTATAAATAAATACCCAGCGTAAACAAGGATGAAGTATCCTAATTGGATGAAAGATATTTGCCGTAAAACAGAGGCAGAGACCTTGGTATTAGGAGCTGTTGATGGAATTGATGTCAAAGCTTTAGATTTTCATAACTTCGACTTTCAAGCTACTGGAAGTGGCTCTAAGAGGGGATTAAATTGTTCTTCTTATTTTTCTGAACCTGAATTAGGATCTTTAGTGAGTTTGTCTACTGAACAAACACCATTGTTTTCGTACTACCGAGAACACATGGGTGTATCTCCATATTCATCCGCGAAGTTGTTAAATATTTCTATAAGCATGAATACAGAAGATCTTGTGCGCGTTGTATCAAAATATCGCGATTTAGACACTGGAAAAGTTGATTGGTTATCTGTTTCATCTGAAATGAATGAAAAGTCTGGTCAGCATTCGGCCCTACCAATTGAGTATTACTTGCAGTTTCGCGCGCATTGTGAGTATGATAATGCTGAAATAGCGACCTTTGCTAGATGGGAAGCTGAAGAAGATGCCAAACTTTTAGCCTTAATCCGAGAACATGAGGAGCGCAATTGGGTCGTCATTGCTTCAAAGTTGGGTACGCGAAGAACTCCCCTTGATTGCATTCGACGGTATCAACAGGCGTTAAATACCGAAGTAATTAAAGTTAATGATTGGACTGCAGATGAAGAATCTTTACTTCGTGCCGCAGTATCAATTCATGGTCCGAAAAAGTGGCAAAAAGTTTCCGATAGTGTTCCAGGCAGAAGTGCCTACCAATGCCAGCTGAAGTGGAGGAGATTTGTAAACACAGAAGATCAGTCAGATAGCACTGCCAAGTGGGCAGACGGAGATGAACGGCGACTTTACTTAAGTGCCGCGTCTCATGGGGTTGTGCCACTGGATGCGTCAAAAAGATCTTCAGCGGAAGTTCAAGCGCTTTTGGAAGCCATCCGTGGCAGCCCGGATTCCTCGATCCATCATTTGACAATTAGTGCGGATCGCAGACAGCAGCCCCGATCTAAGAGAACACCAGAAAGAACGCGATATAGTTGGATGGACGTTTCCAGAGTGATTCCAGGGAAAAGCGACTCGCGATGTCGGGATAAGTGGATGAGCTCTTTGGACAACTCAATCGAAACAAAAACATGGACAAGTGATGAAGATTCGATTCTGCGATACTTAATCCAGCACAGCGCAGTTGGCAGTTGGAATGAAAATGCTGAATGGTTTCCAGGAAGAACAGATGCTCAAGTTGCAAAGCGCTGGCAATTAATTTCAAACGAAAGCGGCCCACGCAAAGACACCAAAAAAAGGAAAATGGTCTTACCTCCAGCTATGAAACGAAAAGTCAATGTTTCACAACTTGATGTTGACGATTTTGTGCCTATTTTGCAAAAGCGATTATGATTACATTATTTTGTACAGTGCGTATAAATTGTTTATTCTTCATCTGTGTCACTTCCCTTCAGTATCGACGAAAGCGCTCTGGACACAGTCGCCGGAGAGAGCTCCATGCTCGAATTTCGAGGAGTCGTGAACGATTCGTCTCGTTTGCTCTTAGACGGAGTGAGTGCAATCAATTTATCTGCTTTTCTCCACATTTGAAGGGAAGTAATAGCATCGGGTCGAGCACTTTCAGTGTTTAGTTGAGGAGTATCCTGATTGCTCTCACGCCATACCATGTCAGTTTTGGACTCATCAAGCGAGGCAGTTACAGCCTTTCTCCATCGCGACACTTTAGACATCGATTCATTTATTGCATTCTCACTTTGAAGAGCAACTTCAACGGACACGGCGGAGGACTGCATTGCCTCTAATGATTTCAAGTACGCAAGCCTCTTCGCTTCCGTTTCCACGTGTTTCCTTTGCATGATTTCCATGGCTTCTTGGCGCTGGTTGCGCGCTTCGTCTAATCGCGCGGCTATTTCCTCTTTGGCTTTCACTCTGCGCTGATCGGCTTCCTTTTGTCTTTCAGCGCGTTCTTGCGCGATCTTCAGCATACGCTCCTCTCTCTGTGCAGCCTGCAATGCAGCGCGTGCTTGTCGCTCTTCTTGGCTGCTTATGACCACCTTGCTAACAGGTAATGAGGCTGCAAGTTGGTCGATCGAAATTGAAACATATTCTGAAGATCTTGGAGCTATTGCTGATTTTGACGCTTTCATTATGGCATCTGTCGCCCGGGTTTTTAATTCGTCGTGGTAAGGATAACATGCGGAGAGAGCAGATATGATTTCAACACCCATATTCCGGTCCAGTGCAAATTGCAATGGATATAATCCGCGAAATGGAACCCCTCCGGCGCTATCATAATGATCCAGAAGACTTTTTATCACTTTTAATGTAATGCTCGGATTTGTATCAACTAGCTTTAGCGCCAGATGCAGTGGTAAGCATCCTTGATTGTCAACTTTCTTTAATGTTTCGGTGTTTCTCTCTATAATATCCAATAGTACTTCCTCGGCCGCTTTATATTTAAGAGCTATATGTAAGGCGGAGCCGGACCCTTCTGCCCCTGATACGTTGTCGCCAGTCAATTCAATGACTTTCCTAACTACGTCCAACGAACAACTGTTTTGTAATG
>JACCDO010555752.1_pt1 | contig 13153 bp, 17 predicted proteins | sample 7446101 | NCBI WGS metagenome assembly JACCDO01 (sample SAMN15323440, study PRJNA562643) | freshwater metagenome | isolation source: river surface water | place: USA:Blue River Watershed | collected 2017-08-16
AACACATTTCGGTCATTAAGTCTAATTCATGGGCCTGAATTGTAGCAATATCTACTTCATCTAATTGAGCTTGTGCAAAACATTTCCCGATTGCGATATTTAATTTATCCATTTCACTTTTTGATAACGACATATTACATCCTTTTTTTATTTAATTATTCATGTAATACTTAATTATCTTTTTTTTCGTCCTTTTTATCCTGTGATATTGGATTTATAGGTTCAACAGGTCGTGTATAACGACGCTGTTGTATATATCTGAAAAAATTTAAATAATCTAAAATTCTCATTTATGATACTGTCTTTGATTTTCTGGCTGCCCTTTGACCCAATCTGGTTTGTGACAAACTTTGTTTAATCCAATTTTCAAATTGTTTAATGGTCTTTTTACGTTTCTTTAAAAATCTCTCTCGATTATACCATGAAACTGTATCTAAATAAGTCTTACCGTCTAATTGATTAATCGCAGCCTGTAATACAAAAGCTAAATTTTGCCAAACTGTAATTGTTTCAGATTGAAATTCAAAGTTAGTAAAATCCAAATTGTTGTTAACAGCTGTCACTTCTGTTTCAGTATTTTCATTTGTATCAGTTTCTGTAGGTGTTGCAATTGATTTTAATGATAATTTATCAAACTTTACTTTTACACTGACACTCTTTGTTGTAGGTGTTGAGAAATCAGGCACCACAATTGAAGTTTCTACTAATCCAGTGGTTTCCTTTGATAATTCAACAATCTCCGGATTAACCATAATCAAATATCTTTCGTCTTCCTTAAAACTTTGACTATAAACTGTTTGTAAATCAACAACAGCAATTCTCTTACTCATTCCAATTTGATTAGCAGTAATAAAGGCGTGTCCTTCATAATGCTTTAAAGTATCAATTAGGTCTTTAACTTCAGTTTGCAAATTTTCTACTGAGACTTCTGAATTGGGGACAGTATGCTTTAGAGAAGCATGTGGATAAATATTTAATTTTTTTACGGCCATTATTTTTTCCTTCTTTTTGTTAGTTCTTCGTCTAAAATTTCAATGACACTCTCTTGGAAATCAGGTTGAATAGCTATTTCCAATAATCGATTGTAGTCATGATGTAACCCATGTTCCTTGGAGATATGATCAGCAATCTTCATAAAGGATTTTAAGACAATCGCTCTGACATTAGAATGGTTCATTTTATCACCACCCCGTGTCATAATCTCACTAATCTCATTATAAGATAAACCACCATCATTTACAACAGAAACATTCTTTTTTGCGTCGCGTAATTCTTGGATTGTTTTATTCTTCTTCATCTTAGTTCTCCTCAGCTTGCAATTCGAGCAATTGTGTAATAGTCATAGGAAAGTTTTCAACATCATCTTCCGCCGTATATAAACCAAATCGTAACCGCAGGATTTTCTCCTCACGTGGCGATAATAATTTCATTGAGTCCAACAAAATCTTACGCATCTCTTGATTGATTAAGGTTTGTTCTGCCCCTGTCTCTTCATCCTCAATGGTCTCCACCACTGAACGAGTGCGAGTTGACATTTGACCTTTGCTATTCTTCACCTCAGCATCAATACTAATCACATTAACATGTGAACTTTCAACATTATTAAGTGTTGTTGATGAAATACCTAAGGCAGAGGCAATTTCTTCATTAGAAGGAATAGTACCAAATTTAGTTTGATATTCCTTGCGTAATTTTTGAGCCTTAGCTAAAATCACACGATTGTTACCAGGTGTTTTAATGACTGAATAGCTGTCATTAATGAATGACATAATAGCTTGTTTAATCCACCAACAGGCATAAGTGCTGAACTTGAAACCTTTTTCATAATCAAAACGATCCACAGCTTTAATTAAACCCATTTGCGACTCGGACAACAATTCAGAAAAATCGATATTGCGATGATTTTCATGATATTTCTTGGCTAAGTTAATTACTAAACGATAGTTGCTTTCAATCATTTTTTGACGAGCTTTAACATCGCCAGCCTTGATTTTCTTAGCTAACGCAATTTCTTGGTCGCGGGTAAGTAAAGGATTTTGTTTAATCAATTCTTGATAAGAAGATAAAATGTTTGCCATTTGAATAGCCTTTGTAGAAAATTTTTTAGTTTTTACTGGTGATATTATTATAAACTATTTTTTTATAACTTACACGTAAGAGACTAATATTATAATAAAAAAATAAAAATTTTACACTTATATTTCAATAATAATTACAGTGCTTTTATACTCTTCCTCTTCCTTCACACTCTTCACAGGATAATCATACACCGGTAACTCCAACTCTAATTGCACCATCTGGTCCTGCTGCTGTCGAGCTCGTTCCTGTCGTATCTTCTGTAAAATGGCAATATCAAGGTCATCAGTTATTACTTTCATGATTTTTTACCTCCTATATTATTAGGTATGGGGTGAGAGTCGCAATCCTATTCCATTTCCTCATCTAATTGCACCATTTGCACTTCTTGCTGATAATCACCCGGATTATCCAACACCACACATCCCACATTAATCAAAGAAGCAGCAGCACTGGCCGCATTCTTTAATGATGTCGTAGCTACCAATAATGGGTCAATAATACCTGCTTCAATCAAATCACAATAAGCGCCTGTTCTAATATTATATCCCCAGTTAAAGGTATCATTCTCTTTAACCTTCTCGGTAATATAATCAGTTGATAGGTCAGCGTTCTTTAAGATTTGTTTCAAAGGAGCTAAACACGCATCAGCAATAATCTTATTAACTGTCTTTTCCTTTAAATCATTAGTCTCCTGTTGATTTAAATAATTACCAGCTCGAGTTAAAGCAACACCACCACCTGGTAAAAAGCCTCCATCCATCGCTGCTTTGGTTGCATGCAAGGCATCATCCACTCTATCAAAAGTCTCTAACAGCTCACTCTCGGTGTGTGCCCCTATGGATAACACGGCCACGACTCCCTTTAAAATCACCAGACGTTGTTTTAAATAAGCTTCCTCTTCCTTAGATAAATCCTTATTCTCTAATTCCTTATCTACTTGAGCGACATCTGCAGTGTTATCAACTACTTTATCTTTACGACCACATTCTACAAACAAAGTATCATGATTTGAAATCTCCACACTCTTACACACGCCTAAATCAGTTAAATTCAATCTGTTAATTTGTTTATCATCAATATCATGTAAAACTTTGCCATTTAAACTGATAGATAAATCATGCAGAATTTGTTGTCTCTTCTCACCATAGAAAGGAGATTTAATCGCTGCAATCTTTAACAGACCTTTGGTAGCATTAGTGACCATTGCCTGAATAGCTTCTTCTTCAATATCATTAGCAATCACCAAGATACTCTTCTGAGCAGAGGCTACCTTTTCCAAGACAGGCAAAATTTGTGATAATGAATTTAACTTACAATTTAAAATCAATACAAATGGATCTTCTAACACGCAGCGATTACGTTCTTCAGTATTAGCAAAATAATGTGAAATATAACCACGGTCAACTCTAATCCCCCGCACGAGCTGCAAATCTGTTTGTGTAGTTTTACTCTTTTGTACTGTGACCAACTTAGCACTACCAACTTCGGCAATTGCCTTCGCAATTAAATCCCCAATCTTAATATCACCATTAGAAGAGACAGCGGCAATTTGTCTAATCTCTTCATTGGTTGAAACTTGAGTGGATTTTTCAGTAAGATAGGCTGATAGGAATTCAGCTTTATTCTTTAACAATTCAGCCATTTCTGAAGGTGAAATAATGCCTGTTTGTAAGGCTTGTAAAGCTCTACTGTATAACTCACGTGTTAACACGGTAGCAGTAGTAGATCCATCACCTGCAACTTGGGCTGTTTGTTCACTAGCTTGACGAATTAAAGAGGCACCTAACGACTCCACTGGATGTGTCATCTTCACAGCCTTGGCGACTGTGGCACCATCTTTAGTTAAATGAGGAGGTCTGCCTAATCTTTCAATCAAAGCCAACTTGCCACGTGGTCCCATAGTTGAAGCCACTGCCTTATACAATTTTTCCACACCTACCCTTAATGATTGTTGGGCTTCAATATCAAAAAATAAAAAGTCAGACATTATTTAATTAACCTTTCAATAAACCAGAAGTAGCTTTGTTTTCTGTAATCTTAGACGCCGGCACATCAATACGACGTCGAGTCTTTGTCAATACATTTTCAGCCAAAAAAATGTCGCCTGTCTTAATTGCAACTTCATCTTGTGATAAAATTTTCTGCTCACGTAATGAACGTTGAGTATTGTCATCCAAATATTTTTCCATATTTCTTTTCCTTATGAGATTAAAGATAAATTATTATAAAGAGATTACTCTTAACTTACATTCTTTAGTTAAAATATTTCTCAAAAGTCTTTGTGAACTTAGTCCAAGACGTATTATTAGTTAATGAATAAAAACGCATCTCGGTAAACAAACGACGTAACTCCTCAAAATTAGCCACATCAGGTCGACTCCAATATTGCAACGTAGCAATGTCGGCCTCAGGTAACTGATGAAAGGCAATCAATTCCACATTATGTTTAAACTTGTGTCGATTATCACCCTCATTTAAAAAAGCTTCTAACTTCTCCACATCCCGTGTTAAAACTTCAGCTCTCTTTACACCCACCCCTGCAAATCCTTCAATATTATCTGAGGTATCGCCTTTCAATGATTTAAAGGTAATATAATCATAATCTAAACCTTGCAAATATTCCTTTTTGACAGGATTATATAATTGAATGTTTTCATTGATCAACTGAATAAAATCAGTATCAGATGACACCACAACTGCCGTATTTTGATTTTGTTCCTCTAATCGCGCTAAATAAGCAATAATATCATCACATTCATATTCATCGTGCTTCACTAATTGAATTGGGAAATATTTCTGTAATAAATCAATGATTTGACGACGTTGTTCTTTAAACTTATCCGAGTTGTCATGATAGACCCGGGTGCCTTTATATTCGGCGTGTTGTTCGAAACGCTTTTTAGGATATCCTTCCAAAACTAAATAAATCTTATCAACATTCATCGTCTCTACAATTAAGCGTAAGCTGCGAAAGAAATTAAAGACAGTTGTTGTTTCGCCATCTTTAACACCTGAGAACCGAGCCCGATAAAATAAATTATACCCGTCCAAAATAAGAACTTTCATATTATTCTTCTTCCTGCATGTCAAGGTGGTTGTATGTCGTTTCAGGCATGGCGACATTCGCAACTGTACCATCTGAGAGAGTTATCTTAATTGTATCTAACTTTTTAGTATCTTTCACGTGAGTGATAGTTTGAGTATTTACAATAAGCGGCCAGGTTTTATTTTGTATTTCTAAACATACATCAGCCATTTTATTAATCGCTGTTTCGGCTGATTTATATAAAGCAACTTTAGCTTCTTCTAAGGTAGCATAAATAGGATCGACCAAATCTGAACATAACAATTCTGCTTTGTCAGGGGTCAGTAAATTCCAATCGACTAATTCTTCATGTTCTGTTTTACGGACAATTTGTTCAATGACCTTAACAGGAATAATGAGTCGCTTTTTGCTGTAATTAATATAGGCGATTTGGCCTACTTTGAAATTGTATTTCATAATCAACTCCAATTGAATATATTCTGTAGTTGATTATAACTAAAAAAAGAGATTAATACAAACTAAATTATCTTATCTAAAGCCATGACCTAAAAAGCCACGAGTCCCACCAGCACCATATACAGGACGTGATTGAGCAGGCATATGTTGACGACCAAAGCCAACCCCTGAAAAACCCATAGCAGCTCCAACTGACTTGGTAGCTTGGGCACGATATAAATCTTGTTCAGACTTACGAATTTGCATTTCTTTAATAACCTTATTTACTTCTTGTTGAATCATCTCAGCTAAATCATAAGCATAGACTGGACCTGATTCTGTCATAAGTAAAGGTTCATGACCTTGATTGAAACCTGAAAGTTCCATTAAACGTGATTTCTCAATTCTCATTTTTATTATTCCTCTTGTGATGAATTTGTTTCATTTATTCTATTTATAAGGTTATCAATGTTTTTTTGAATTTCCAGTGTTTTTTTTGCACCTTCCAAGACAGCTTTTTGTAAAGGTTGTAAACCAATTGCCAATCTAACCTCATCAAATAGCTCAGGTGTAAGCTTACTTTTTAAAATTGTCATGTTGGCGTAAGAATGCATCACGATTTCTTTTTCTAGATGTTCTAGATCCAAGTTATCTTTTGTTTCCTGAGATAAATCTCGATAATCTTTGGCTTCACAAATGAATAAACATCCTGGCATACTACGACCATACGGCACATCAATAAAAGGTAAACCCCCTGTTAAACCTTCTCCATTTTCCTCATAATAAATATTAGGTACCCATTTTGAATTTGTCATAATTTTTTAATCTTCACTTTCTTCTGTATCTTGCATCTCTATTGGAGTAATAGGTGTTACTTTTTTCTCTTGATCGTTAATAGATAATACCGCTTCTTCATCCCCTGAATCAGTATTTTGTTCTGTATCAGATTCTTCTAATTTTTTAGTATATTCTTCTTTTAATTTTTTTAATTGAGGAATTTTATTTAAAGGCGAATCAGATGTTAAACCTGTAAATTTAATACATTTGGAATATGCTTCTTCAAACTTTGCAAAATTATCACTGTAAATTTTACTAAATTTAATTTTATCATTATCTTGTTTTAATAATGCTTCATAATTTTTATCCATTTCCAATGCATTGTCTTTCATGCTTTTAAAAGTTTGTTGAATTTTATTTAAACCTGGCAAAAATTTACTGTAAATGTTAGCAACATTTTTTTCGTTATTATCAACGTATGCTGTAATCGCTTCAACTAAAAATTTTAATTTCTGTTTATCAGGTAATTGTTTTATATTATTTAACAAATTTTCAATTTGTATAATAAACTCTTTTAATTGACTTTTAGTATCTTTAATTAATTGAAAGAGTTTATCTTTTTGTTCTTTAAAATCAGCGTAAGTTTGAGTTTCTTCCCCTAAAATTTGCTTTAAATCATCATTCACTTTTTCAAATTTTTTAACTGTATCATCGTTTAAAATACTGTCAATGTTTGGTAATATTATACTCTTTAATTTGCCTAAAGAAGTATTTAATTCCTCTATTCCTACATTATTTAATATTTTTAACACTAAATCGTTTTCTTCAAAAATTGCCTGAATGTTTGATAAATACGCAGCCGAATAAATACGATATGTATAACATAATAACTGAAAATTAAAATGACTCTTTTGCATAATACCTGTAGGTGTTAACTCATAGCCATAACTATTTTTTAAATCTTTATTAACCTTATCATTTAACTCAGACTTTTCATTTCGAATATTCTCCATTCCTTTCATAAAATCTAGTTGCAATTGATCAAAAAAATTAGTTGATAATTTAACCATCTTTAAAAAAATTTCAGCCTCTTTCTTCTGATCCAATTTACCAGCAGATTTTTTAATTAAAGTTGATGCATCAATCCATTGCTTCGTATATTTATTTATCTTTTTGTCATCTAATGCACTTTTAATCACGATTTGCTCAGCAGCGCTAGGTGGAGTGGAATCTAAACCCATTTTCTTCAAATCATTCATTTGATCAGTAAATTCAACACTACTCTTTAATTGTAAGGTATTTTCAATTAATAACTTATTGTTATCAGAAATTTTTAATACATATTCTTTTACTTGAGGTCGACCGGCTGTTACCGTATGCATTAAAGTATTACTAGGAGGACTAGTTGTTGTTAATGTTTTATCTAAAACTTCACAAAAAATCTCTACTTTGTCTGTTATTTTTAAACGTCCACCTGGTATTATAGAAGTATTGCTAATATTCCCATTTGAAGCATTAACAGCAGTGCCAGGTATTACAAAAGTATTATAAAAAACCCCATTTTTTTTTATTGTAATTTCAAATTCGTAATTTGATAAATTCGTATTATACGCAGTAATATTTGAAATTGTTATTTCAAATATTCTTGTTGTAATTTTAACACCACCAGTCCAGATTATTGAAGGTTTTGGAACAGTTGAAGGTGCTGCTCTGGGACCTGTTGTTTGTGCAGTCGCGATATTTGAAATATCACTAGAATTAACAGTGTCTGTGACTTTAAAATAATATGTAGTGCCTGGTGATAAACCGCTGATGGTTTTAGGGGTACCTGAAACTATCGTACTCTTATAAGTTGGATCGCCTGCTGCAGGTGGGTTTGATTCTGAGTATTCAACGTTTACAGCATTAGTTGTACCGGTCCAATTTAATGAAATGTCAGTGTTAGATTTAACAGTTGCAGTTAAAGTAATGGTATTTCCACCGCCGAATGATGGAAGTGGAATTGTTGGAATTGTGCCAGTAGGAAGACCTGGAAATTGATTTAATAAATTTGTGGCTTGTTGATATTTATTTTTTAAATCTTGTGGAATATTAGCCCCGATTAGTTGTCCTAAAAATTCAAAAGTTTCCAATGATTGTGAATCGATTTCTTTATATAAATTATCATAAATTTCATCACCAGTAAAAATTTTAACAATATTAGGAATAAGTTCTGTTTCTGATTTAAAGACCCTGGCCGCTGTATTTTTAAAATCTTCTTTAAAATCTTGAAATAAGATTTCTCTTTCTTTTTTTAAATTTTCGCTTAAAGATAATGATTTATCATTTTTGATTGCGTCTTCTAGTTTTTTTAATCTATCCTTAATTCTGACTTTACGTTTTTTAACATCTGCAACAGAAGTTAAACCTTGTTGTTGTGCTTGAATAAAAGACGTATCAGTAGGATCTCCGTATTTATTACCATGCTTTTTTTGTAAATATTCTCTCCATTGTAACAAAACAGACAATTCTTGATCTAATTCTTTAGATTTATCAGCTGCTTTTGGATTTGTTTTAATTTGTGCGTTATTAGTTTGAATCTCAGCTTCTAAATCTTCTATTTGTTGTTCAATAACAGTTTTTTTAGGATTGCTAGTGTCACCGATTGTTTTAATATCATCAGCTTCAATTGCAGCATCTTCTTTAACAATATCCTCAATACCAAATTCAGAGTTATCGCTAGGATCTTTAATTTTAATATTTTCAATTTCAGTTGATTGGTTTTCTAATTCATCGATTTCTTGTTGAATTTTTTGTTTTTCTTCAGGTGTTTTAGCATTTCGTAAATCTGCTTGTTTACGCTTTATATTTTCTTTAATGTCACCATATTGAAAACGAATCGAATCATCTTTTTTATGAATGTAATAAGACAATGTCATTAAACGTAAAAATTTTTCACCATTCCAACGATTACAAAAATCATAAAATTCAAGTGTAGGGGCGAAATAAGTTTCAGCCGCCTTAATACCTCTTAATGCATATACAACATAAGGATAATTTTGAAGTACATCATCCATATTATTTAAATTTTTTAAAAAATTAATTCCTGATTTAGACAATAAACCATTATTAACCGCTTTTTCTAGATAATGAATATTATTAAAAATTACTTTACGATATAACCAACCTTTATACCAAATAATATTATTAAAACTTAATCCACCTAAAACTTTCCCAAAGTCTTTAACGTCATTTTTAAAAAATTCATCTGAAAAAATATACCTAATTGCCCACGCAAAAGGAATATACATTTCTCGAGTTTCACGATTAACAGCCAAATTAATTACTTTTTTACCTACAAAAACAGCAGGATTATTCATGTTAAATAAAAGATCAACGTCACTTCTAACCGATTCAGGCACTGCCTCATTATATAATTTATTCGCTTCATTAATCTGTTCTAAAAATCTTTTATTAATGTTCTCCAATGAACCAAAACCTACAACCTGAGATGTCAAAACAGAATGTTGCCAATGTGCCCCTAAACTAATGACAGTCGCTTTAATTAAATTAGTCCCAGTATTTACTAAATCGTCCAGAAATTTTGTAGTATCTTCTAAGGCAAATTCAGCTTCTTTAATAAGATGTTTCTGTTGATTATTGATTAAGAGTTTATATTGATTTTTTTTCATTCTTATTCTTCTTCCAAATGATTGATAATAGGTGTCGCTTTTGAAATATAAATAGGAATTTTAAAACTTTCATCAAAATTGACAATTAATTTGTCAGTTTGATTCGTAAGTGACTGTAAATTGTCCTGAATTCCGTTTTGGTCCACGTAATAGATATTAGATAGATATTTGTATTCTTCTCGCTTCTGAAATCCGATTTGCTCAGCAATTTCATTTAAGATCTGATCTGGTACTTTTAATCTTTTTAGATTTCTACCTTTTATAGAGACATCAAATTGACAGAGACCCCATAAGGTATCATCAATCATGAGAAAGCCTTTATTGGGATTGCGTCCAACTTCGTAAAAGATTTGATTAAAGTGTTCTGAGTTAAATTTTTCTGTCCATTTATTGTCGTATAATCTGCCTCCGATATCGACCGGATTACGAGTCATGGTATCCCAGACCCAGGAGCCGGAGAGGGTGCGGCGGATGACGTAGGAGTTGCCAGGGTTGACAATCCAAGAGGATGAAGTCTGTAATGTAGAGAAAAGGTGTTTGACTTGTTCTTCGCTTTTAAGATAAGGGTGTTGTAGAATATTAATAGCGTATAAATGTTTCATCTGGGATATCCCACGTCATCTCTATTGTATTGCGAGATGATTTATATAGATTTTATTAGAAAAGTTATTCGGGTAAATTCTGATAGATTTTTTTAGCGGCGGCTAATTCCCGTCGTAAAATTCTGAGAATGCCGGAAAAGTAGACGCGACCATCAGACCGTGCGGGATAGCTGTCTCGAACCCGGGCTGCGTCACCAATGCGATATTCCAGGTCTGAGATACAATTTTTATTGCCAAATGTAATTTTTTGCCCTCGAATAGTGACATAATAGTTAGGTTCTACGTTTTTTCGAAAGCTTTCAATTAGAATTTGATTAACATATAATTGTACCGGTTGCATATCATTTCACTTCTTGTAATAGTTTATCTATTGATATATATCGTCTGGCAGATTCTCCAACTGTGATAGGTTGCACTGCAATTGGATTTTGTGCTTTTTTGGCGGTGATATCGGCCACAGGTTTAGCTGGTGTAGCAACTTTTTGTGGAGTTGTCTGTCCTGTTTTTTGATTAGATTGCGGTTGATTTTGTTGACCTGCTGGTGAAATTTTAACACCTAGTTGTGCTGGAGTTCTCGGCATTTTAAAATCAGGATCTTTTTCTGAATCGCTAACCCGAGTGAGATTATCAAAGAAGATATATACAGCTTGTTTTTCAGCCAATGTTAATTTTTCCCAGTATTGCTTGACAACTTTATCGTTTCTGATACTTTCAGTGGCTCGAAAAGAATTCACAATTTTGACGAATTTATCGAAATTTTTGCAAAAATCAAAATTAAATGGTTTTTCTTTAATATTGGTATTTTGATCGACTGAAGATTTTTGATCTGTTGTTTCTTCTGTTTCTTCATCATCTGTTGTATCACCTGTTAAATTACTAGTGATTTGAGCTTGAAATATATCTAAAGGATTATCATCTTCTTCAAATTCTGCATTATCCTGTTGGGAATTCTTATCTCGTAATTGTTTAGGGTTTTTTTTAGCATCTGGGCGTTGATCTTTTTGCGAGGGTTTTGAATCAGCTTTTTGTTGTTTTGATTTAGTATCAGATTTTTCAGGAGCTTTAAATTTATTACGTAAAGCAATATCCGCCTGACGTTCTAATTCTTGATCAGTCACATCGCTTTCATTAATTTGTTGTCCTAAAAGACTAATTAAACGTGAAATATTCATTTCTTATCGTCTCCATTGAATTCTATTCTGCCACATTTCGCGTTCACGTTGCATTCGGAGACGTTTCATGTATTCTTCATGTACACCTTGTTGATCTAATGGAGGTAATTGCCAACCATTATGACGGGTTTGATTGTGTAAAATATCTTTCATAAATTTATCGAATTGACTCATGGTATATCCTCATATTTTTTAATTTTAATTGTTAATTTATAATTATCTTTCATTTTGTATTGCATCGAATATAAAAGTTCATAATTATCTTTATGAAAAATTTTTGTATATTGTTCTTGATTAATTTTTACAGTAATACTTTCTAATTCATCATTTAGAAAAACGATAATATCATTGGTTGAAACTTCAATTATTTTAAAAATATATTCTTTGTTTTTTTTAAAATGAAAAACCTCTAAAGCGAGCGGTTCAGGTTGATTAATAAATTTAATTTGTAAATAGATATCTGAATCTAAATATTTAATTTCATTTGATTTAACATTATTATAAGTTTCACCTAAACTGTTTAAATCAATTAGGTCTTTAAGACCTTCACTCAGAAAGACTCTCTCGTCATTACTCATATTATCCTTGGATTAGAATTCTAGTTCTTCATCCAATTTTAAATATTTTGCATCTTTGTAAATCTCATCAAAATAATCCGCCACATCTTTTTCTAAATCTGTAATATAAGGAGAGAGCGCCCTAATAATCACAGTGCATTTATCTTTTTTAAATCTAACTTCGATATTATGTTCGGAGTCTTGAACGAATTCTAAAACTTGTTGCGCAAAAAATAAGGATTTTTCTTTAGAGTCAAATTCATAAATTCTGGATAAAATTTTGTCATCAACTGACCATTGTGATTTAGAAACCATAATTGGTACAGTTTTACCAGCAGTACTAGTCGATTCCGTCATGAGCGTGCCTCTTTCATTAAAATAACCATTCATTAATTGCGCTAAATTCATTTTTATTCTTCTTCCCCACCACCGTAATAAGATTCAGGTGATACAATAGTATTAGTACCTTCAAACTCTGTATAAAATTCAGAAGCCTTTAATGCTTTTTCTAAATATTGTTTTGCTTTAGCATCATTAATCTCATTGACAAAGTCTTGAAAATATTCAGCCACATGTTCATCATATAAATTTCTAAAAACTGCAGCTGCAATCGGACCACCTGGTTTCTTTAATTCTAATTTAGAAGTAGGATCATCAACGGTAGTCGCTGCTGTACAAATTTCTGAGACTAAATTTAACATAGCTTGTGGATTATTAAAAAATTCTTCTGCCACAGTTGGACCAGGAGGTGTTAAACCTTCTTTTTGTAACTTAGGAATAACCTTGGTTATCATTTGATCGATAAAACCCTCAG
>JACCDO010342997.1_pt1 | contig 13152 bp, 13 predicted proteins | sample 7446101 | NCBI WGS metagenome assembly JACCDO01 (sample SAMN15323440, study PRJNA562643) | freshwater metagenome | isolation source: river surface water | place: USA:Blue River Watershed | collected 2017-08-16
AACTCGACAGATCGAGAAACCCTGGAGCTTCAAGACGTTCGACACCATTCCCGAAGGAGGCCTGGCGGTCAGACTATCTCCGGGATGGAAGGACTTCCCGCTAGGTGGTGCGATCACCATCACCAACCCGAGGGGCGACATCCTCCACGACGCCCCTGGAGTCCCCAACAACTTCGGCTGGCAGGAAGAGGGTGAGTACATCATCCGTCCTGACCCAGTGGGTTCGGTACGGGGGGTACGGATCTACAACCGTTGGTAAAAACAACGCACTAAAAGGAGGTGAACGGGTCCAAATCGCGCCTGACCCAGCGCAAATCAAAAGGCCGGACGCTTCGCGTGTCCGGCCTTTCAACTTTTTATCTAATTTCCAACTTTATTAAATGGAGGTGGATTGTATTCTTTTAATTGCACTTTATTATTTTCAGGATCTATTTCTGATTTATTTATATGTAGTGTAGCTAAAATAATATTTAATATACCCCACACACCCATCATAATAACCAAACCCACTACTCCCCAAATCATATGACTTTTTGCTTCTGTTTTTACTTCTTCACTATCTGGATTCATTATCAACTTGAACACGCCATATAAGAAATACACGACAGCGACAGCAAATAAGAGCTCTATGAGTGGATTAACAATCTGAGTGTTTACTTTCGTCAAGAAATCATTCAGAGTAGCATAAGCAATGTTTGGAGAAAATAAATGCATTTTTTTACTGAATAGTACCAGGAATGTGTACAGGTACAGTAGGAAGCTGGATATTTGTATTGTTATTTAAACCGAAAGTATTTCTCAAGAAATTTACTAGTCCCCATACTCCGATGATAACAGCAAGACCGATAACACCATAGATGATTCTATCGCGGCCTTTTGCTTTAGCCTCTTCATCATCAGCAATAACATACTGAACTACTCCTAACACGAAGAATAATACACCCAAAGCAATTAATACTGGAACAATTGCATTGAACAATTGACCAAAACGACAAACCAAACCAAACAATGTACCTGTCTGAGATAGATCACATTGATTTGTTGTAGAACCGATAGTTCCAATCTGAGCGAAAGCCAACATTGGAGCAGAACTTAGCACGACACTTGATAAAACGATTAATTTCTTTTTCATAATAATATTAATTTTCTAATAATTTACCGCATATAGCGGAAGCGACCTTATAATAATAAATAATAACCTAAAGTAATTATATCATAAAACCCCAATAAAAATGCAACTATTTTGGACTAACTTTGGGTAAAACATCACTCCATAAACCAAATGTCCCTCCGACTATCTTGACCAAACCCCACATACCAAGCATCACAGCTAAAGCAATAATACCCCATATCATCTGATCCTTGCCTTTTGTCTTAGCCTCTTCACTGTCAGCCATAATTGTATACTGGACTACTCCCCACAAGAAGAAAGCTGTAGCAAAAGCAAATAGAAGTGGTATGAATGCATTTTGTATCATACAGATGATGTATTTAACTACATCTTGCAAATTTGGGTTATCCTTAAATTCACATGAACTTCCTCCAGCTGCAGCAGTTGTAGTAGATATGGCAGTTGGCATTGTTACATTTTGTGCCTGAAGGTTAAAAGTATTAACCACTAAATTTACCAAACCCCACATACCTATAATCACAGCGAAGCCTATAATCCCATAAATTATTCTATCTTTACCCTTAGTCTTAGCTTCTTCATCATCAGCAATCATATACATAACCACACCGTACACAAAGAATACAATACCCAATAAAATCAAAATAGGTACTATGTCATTTAGTATCTTGCCAAAAGTACAAAGAATATTACCCAGACCAGAACCAACACAAGTTTTAACATTTGTATAACTAGCTCCACCTCCAGTATTCCCCAAAGTAGTATTACCAGCACCGAAATCCAAATTTTTATAAATATTTGGATTATAAACTTGAGCAAAAGCCGTATTTAATGAAAACAAGACTAATGCTAAAACAAAAACAAATTTAAAAATATTTTTTAACATATAGACGATATTAATGATAATGTTCTAACAGTCTCAGATATAAATATTGCTATAGCCCAAGCTCCTATCAAAAGTGCTGCTCCGATCAATGTATACAATAATGCACTCTTAGCTTTTTCTATCTCTCCCGGGTTACCCTGTGCAGACACAAAAAGGAAACCACAATATATGATGGCCAGAGCTACTACTGGCAAACCAATGCGCACAGCACCCTGTAGTGCAATACGAATAAAATCTTGTATGGTATTAATACCATTTGTCGCAAGTGGATTACAAATCTTACCAGGTTCACAAGTTTCCCCATCAGCCAAAGAAATTAAAGGCAAAAAGATAATAACAACTAGTAAAAATAATTTCCCAAAATTCTTTTTCATAAAAGACATAAATGTATTATAACTCATGTTATAAGCCTATCCAAGAGCCATCATAGCCCAATATTGATAATATGGTATGTATAATTAGCCAAGAACCAGCTACGAGAAGTAGACCTATAACTGTATTTGTAAATACATTTTTAGCTTTCTCCATACCACCAGCAGACTCCCCGCCCAAAGCAAGCATAGAAAATCCAGCATAAGCAAAAGACAATGCTGCTATAGGTACAGCCAAATATACGATGATAAAGTTTATCATTCTGTTAATTAAGTCCATCAAAGCATTGAAATCGCATTCTGCTACAGCCTGCCCTTCAGTTGCATTTTTGCCACATTTGACTAAACCCTCCCAAGCATAAGATGCCACAGGGCTAAACAACAGCACCAGCAACAATACAAGAAACATAAATTTGATTTTTCTAGACATTTTATTTAGAGAGCAATAGAGACAGTCTACCAGCAGCCGCACTGACTGCATCTCTAGCTTTTAAACTATTTGATAATACTCCATTAATCATATTGCTAAATATGACATCTGTATCTGTAGGTGAAGGATCAAGCCAACTACGAGCAAATAAAGCTGAATTATAAAATACAGGGAAATACGCATCATTTGGTTTTAAGTTAAGCAAATCTCTCCTAGCCGGAGCGACACCCAAATTCTGAGACAACTTAGCAGCAAAGTTTCCACTAGTTAATTGATTGAGTACTATAAAAGCAGTATTTTGATTTTTAGAAAAAGCTGAAATAGCCAGACCAGTCACATGGGCCATAGTCGCTTTAAATGTAGCGTCTTTTAATTGAGGAACTTCAGCAACCAAAATATTTTGATTAGGATTTTTATTTACCAAAGATGACAAATCACTAGCATAACCAAGATAAAAAGCTAAGTTACCAGTACTGAAATAATCCCTAGAATCAGGGAAAGATTTATTCCAAGAATATCCACTCTTCTGTGGATCAGCAAAACCAGTATAGAAATCGAGCATACTAGCATTGGAGTTAGAATCCAAATCAGAGACATATCTACCCTCTCCGAATTTTACAACCTTACTACCTGACTGGAGAAACATCATAGACAAAATATCTTTATAATTAGAAATATTTGAGGAATGTCCCAAAGCTATGGTGTTCTTGCTAATTCTATTAGCATTATCTTTAACAGTTAGAGTAGGTACTAGAGATACTAAATCATCCCAAGTACGAGGTGGGTAAACCACATTGTTAGTATCTAAAATATTTCTATCATAAAACATAACCATAGGATCTACAAAAATAGGAAAAGCGGAGATGCCACTAGGAGTCAGAAATACATCTGAAGCTGAGACGAAACTACCCTGATAATTAGCCAGAGAAAAGCTAGAATACGGTACTGGTAAGACTTTGTTGCCATAATGATAGACTAAATTATCTGGTAAGAAATACATATCTGGACCAGACCCAGAAGCCAGAGCTTCTAGAAGTTCTTTATCGAAAGTATCAGGATTTTTCTCTTCATAAGTTATTAAAAAAGTCTGATTTAAATTATTCAATTCTTCTAAAAGAGGATTAACTACCCCAGCTCTAATAGTACCCCAGATCACCACAGTGCCTTGGCCTTTATCTGCCTTGTCTCCACCCAAAGGTATAGCACCAGAAAAAACCAACAAGCCGATAACTGCTCCTGCGATAAACACGACGATAGTTATGAGTTGAAAATTATTTTTCATTAGGACTTAACTAATATCATACCATAATGGTGGTCCCCTGCATCAATATCTGTTGATAAAACAAAACCATTAGCCGTAAAAAGACGGAGGGCTTCATCCTTGGATACAGCCACACCCACACTAACCAGAGAAGAATCCGGTTCCCAATCAATCAAAAGCACTCGCCCATTTTTCTTCAAAATTCTATAAATCTCTTTAACAAAAGTAATTTTGTCTTCAACTTCAAACAATACATTGGAGACTATCACTACATCAGCCATGTCATCGCCAACCTTAGTTCCACCTAATTTTTCGATGTTGCCCAAGATGGTCTCTAAATTAGATAATTTTTTATCTTTAGCTTTATTTCTAATTGTAGCCAGGAAATCCTTCACAGCATCTATAGCATAGACTTTACCATTGTGAGCCATACCAGCAGCTAAAATAGAATAAAAACCAGTTCCTGCTCCTAAATCCACAACAATATCATTGTTATGTATTCCTAAAGCCTTTAAATTTTTATTTGGATCTGTAAACATTTATATACAAGCTATCGAAGCAATACCATCTCCTGCACGAAGACGCATTATGGTCACACCCTGAGTCTGACGGCCCAGATTTGGTATATCCTTGAGTGCTGTGCGGATGACCTGACCCTTCTTAGACATTGCTATCAACTCCTCTTCTTCTCCAGCCAAAACTTTAGCCACAATAAGAGCACCTGTCTTAGGAGTGACTTTAGCGGTCTTGACTCCTGAGCCACCACGCTTCTGGACTTTGTATTCTTTGAGAGCAGTCTTTTTACCAAAACCATTCGCAGACATAGTTAGAAATGCTCCATCTTTGTGATCTTTCTTAATTACATCCACGCCGATGACTTCATCTCCTTTGGATAATTTAATACCAGTGACGCCACCAGCAGTGCGACCCATCTCGCGCACATCTGATTCTTTAAATCTGATAGATTGACCTTTACCTGTAGCGATGATGACTTCATCTCCTTTTTGAGTTAACAAAGCAGAGATTAATTTGTCATCCTTGTCTAGACGAATTGCGATAATACCACTCCTACGAACATCTTTAAATGATTCAATAGCCATCTTCTTTGCAGTGCCGTCTTTGGTAACCAACATCAAAGACCCTTCACCCTTTTTTGATTCTTTACTAATAGGTAAGATAGAAGTCACTTTTTCTTCTGCTGACAAAGACAAGAAATTCATAATAGACTTTCCTTTTGTAGCACGGCGTCCTTCTGGTATGTCATACATCTTCATCTGATAGACTTTACCCATATTGGTAAAGAATAATAGATCATCGTGAGTAGATCCGGACACGAGCATAGTCACGAAGTCTTCTTCTTTTGTTTCCAAATCCACTACACCAACGCCACCACGCTTCTGAGCACGGTATTCTGATGGATCAGTGCATTTGACATAACCTCCAGCAGTCAAAACCAAGACTGTCTCTTTCTCTGGGACCAAGTCTTCTTCATTTATCTCTTTTACTCCACCTTTGATTATCTTTGTGCGTCTGTCATCACCGTATTTTTCTTTTATTTCCTTTAATTCTCCTGCAATAGTACTCAATATCTTTTTAGGACTTGCGAGTAAATCTTTTAATTCTTTGATTAATTTCTGTTTCTCTTCGAGCTCATTTTCAACTTCTTTTCTCTCGAGTCCGGCCAACTTAGACAACTTCATCTCCAAGATAGCAGTCGCCTGCAAATCTGAGAACTTAAATTCTTTAATCAAATTTATTTTTGCAACTTGAGAATTCTTAGAGGCGCGGATAATGCTGATAACTTTATCTATTTTATCTAATGCTTTTTTAAGACCGAGCAATATGTGTTCTCTGTCTTCTGCTTTCCTTAGATCATATAGACTTCGTCTTTTAACCACCTCTTTTCTGTGACCAATAAATTCATTTAAAATAGACTTGAGTGACAATGTCTGAGGTACTCCATCCACCAAAGCCACCATATTGAAATTGAAATTAGACTCAAGCTGAGTATTTTTATAAATATAATTCAAAACTTTCTCTGGATGAGCACTATTCTTCAAATCGATAACGATACGAATGTCTTTAGTCGATTCATCACGCAAACCTTTTATACCGTCCAATTTCTTCTCTTGTACCAATTCAGCGATAGACATAATCAGATTGGCTTTGTTTACACGAAATGGTAGAGAAGTAATGATAATAGAAAAATTTCCACCTTTCTCCTCTATAATCTCAGCCTCTCCACGGCACACCACACCACCACGCCCAGAAGAATACGCATGAAGCATATCTTTGTTGCCATAAGCGATACCGCCTGTTGGGAAATCTGGACCTTTGATGAATTGCATCAAGTCTTCAGTAGTAGCTTCATCATTTTCAATTAAATAATTAGTAGCATCCAAGACTTCAGTCAAATTGTGTGAAGGTATATTAGTAGCCATACCAACAGCAATACCCAAGGTACCATTTAAAAGCAAAGCCGGCACAACTGAAGGCAATACAATAGGCTCTTTGCGAGTCTGATCATAGTTTGGACGGAAGTCTACAGTCTCTTTCTCTAAATCCTGCAGTAGAGTACTAGCGACTTTAGACATCTTGGCCTCGGTATAACGCATAGCAGCAGCATTGTCTCCGTCGATAGAGCCAAAGTTACCTTGACCCAAAATAAGAGGGTAACGATAAGAGAAATCCTGAGCCATACCCACCATCGAATCATATACAGCCACATCTCCATGAGGGTGGTATTTTCCCAATACATCTCCCACTACAGCTGCAGACTTACGAAAACGAGCAGAAGCAGTCAGTCCCATTTCATTCATAGCATATAAAATTCTTCTATGAACTGGCTTTAAACCATCGCGGACATCAGGCAATGCACGAGAAGTAATGACAGACATAGCATAAGCCAAATATGACTCTTTCATCTCAGTCACCACATCTACGGGTAAAATCATATCACCCTTTTTCTCCTCTAATGGTTCTTCTTTTTTAATATCTTTTTTAGCCATAAATTATGCAGTTAAAGTATAAATCCAAATAAAAAATAACAAAACAGCAAACACGAAAGTAGTAATGTGTAAAATATGCTTTCTGTGCTCGACTGGTCTATTCCTCAAATTTAAAATTATTTTTTTCATATAAAAAATTATAAACTTTTCAAAACTATCACCTCACCCTCTTTGCCATCTAAGTCTTTTCTCTTTAGAGTTAATTTGTCTACTACTTCAGCCTTCTCATCACCCATCTCTTTCAAGAAGACTTTTAAGCTGTTGTTATCATAATCCATCGGAATGATTAATTTTGGCTCCAAAGTAGAAGCAAGCTTGGCAGCGTCTTTAGGAGAGAGTACTCCTTCACCACCTACTGGCACAAACAATATATCTGGACCATCTATAGCCTCACGAGTATCTTTAGATAAATCACCATCACCCAAAGCACCCAAAAACACAATGTTGATATTGTCTATAGACAGAGAGTAGATAGTGTTGATGTATTTTTTATTAGAAAATTCTACATTGGACATAGAGCCTTTGACGAAAATCTCTTTGACTTCGTAGTCCCCTGGTCCACTAATTAAAAAAGGCACCCTCTCTCCATGTGAGAGCTGATCCACGCCATTGTAATCAGCATGATTAGTAGTCACAAAAGCCACATCTGCACCGAACTTAGCGACAATACCTGTTTTAGAAGTCTTATTTACAGGATTAAAAGCCACAACCATCTCCCCCTGCTGTATCTTAAAAAATTGTTTTCCGAAATATGTAATTATCATCCCAAGTATTATACCAGAAAATAAAATAAAAACACCATAAAAACACTTGCTTTTTTAGACTTTTGTAGTAGTATATAGGTACAACTTAAATATTTATTACAAGCGTGTTTTAGGGTAACCCTATAAGGCTTCAAAGCTAAATAGAACCTATAACCTTATATCCGCTTATTTGAGCGGATTTTTTGTTTAAGTTTATATTATTATGGCAAAGAAAAAAGAAGTAATAGAAGAAGTTAAAGAAGAGAATTTGGTCCTAAAAGGCATTGCTGATAAAAGTGCTCATAGACCAGAGTTAGATTCTCTAGTAGAAGGACCAGTGATTTTGATTAGAAAATCATCTGTTTTCGTCGACTTGTCACCTTTTGGTACAGGTATCATCTACGGTAGAGAATTTATCAATGCGAAAGATATCATCAAGAAAATAAACCTCGGAGATATCATCAAAGCAAAAGTAGTAGATGAAGAAAATGATGAAGGCTACATTGAACTTTCATTAAAAGAAGCTAAACAAGCATTGACTTGGAGTGAAGCTGAGAAAGCTATCAAGGCTAAGACAATAATGTCTCTAGAGATAAAAGACGCTAACAAAGGTGGTCTTATCCTAGAATGGCAAGGTCTACAAGGCTTCCTACCAGCATCTCAACTAAAGAGTGAGCACTACCCTCGTGTACTTGATTCTGATAAAGACAAGATCTTGAAGGAATTAAAGAAATTGGTTGGTCAGAAGATCTCTGTAATGATCATCTCTACTCTTCCAAAAGAAGGTAAATTAATCTTCTCTGAGAAAGACAACAATCCTGAAGAAAAGAAAGAGATATTGAGTAAATACAATGTGGGAGATGAATTAGAGTGCACAATAGCTGGTATCGTAGACTTCGGTGTCTTCCTTAAACTAGAAGACGGACTAGAAGGCTTGGTACACATCTCTGAATTAGACTGGGGCCTAGTAGAAGACCCACGCAGTATGTTCAAAGTCGGTGATAAAATAAAGGCTAAGATCATAGAAATCAAGGATGGAAAGATATCTCTATCTGTCAAAGCTCTGAAGGAAAATCCTTGGACCGAATACGAAGGTAAATTGAAAAAGGGTGATATCATCAAAGGTGTAGTAATAAAATATAACAAACACGGAGCTCTAGTATCTATCAAAGAAGGAGTAGCTGGCTTGGTCCACAACTCTACATTTGGTACAGAGGCTAAATTGAGAGAGAAATTGGAACTTGGCAAAAACTACAACTTCCAAATCACTCTTTTTGAACCAAAAGAGCACAAAATGACTCTTGTTCACCTAGAATAGTTTTCCCCTATTGTATTTTTAATCTAATAATTGATATAATATATATGTCGTTTATTAGTTTCTTTAACAGAAAAAATACTATGTTAGGAGGACACTAATTCACAAAACAACCAAAGGTACATTTATTGAGGAAACTCATAAAATTCCTTTGGTTTTTTGTTTGCCTTTTTGTGTTATACTTCAAAAAATGACCCACGATTATACGAAAACCTGTAGCGCCTGCGGAACTAGCCCAGTAAATCATACTTTCCTTTTGGTCTCTAGTATCTTAGAAGAAACCGTAGGAAAAATACTCGATACTATTCTCTTTTTCTCTAAGAAAAATAGTAGCAGGAAGATTGCAGACTTTGTTGAGAAAATACTACTAGAAATAGCTCGTTTTTTTCATATTGTCACCTTCAGCGACGACATAGAGAAAGCCTTAACAGGTAGATCTAAACTCATCTGGGAAGAAGCCAGAAAGAGATCTATTCCCATGCGACAAATAGTCATATTTGGTAAACCAATAGAACTCTATCAAGCCATAATTAACGATAAAAAATACTATTTTCAAAGCTTACCTATACCTAGAGACCTACCTCAGGCTGGCTATCTCTGGCTAGATGACAAATTTAAACTACATACAGAATTATTGGCAAATGGTATTTCTGCACCAAAATCATTTAAAGTTTTTACTCACAGAAATGCTGTAAAAGCTTTCGAGAGGTTAGACAAACCAGTAATCATAAAACCCCGTAATGGTTCTCGTGGTAGACACACTACTACAAATATAAACACCGTAGAAGAATTAAAAAATGCTATAAATTTATCTCGTCAAATTACCCTCTCCACTGTCATCCAAGAACATCTATTTGGTAGCGTATACCGAGCTACTGTAATCCAAAATAAATTAGTAGGCTTTTTCCGTGCGGATCCACCACAGATCACAGGTGATGGTATAAAAACCATAAAGAAATTAATAGAAGATAAAAATCTCAAACACAATGACAGACTCTCTGACATTCGTATAAATGATGATTTAATTAAATTCATTGAAAGACAAGGTTATGATCTAGAGAGTATTCTAGAGAAAGATAAAACTATAAATTTATCTGCCAAGACTGGTCGTATGTATGGAGGCTATACAGAAGAAATGCTTCCTAAGGTCCACCCTAAAATCCACCAAATATTTGCCAAAGCTGGGTCTGTCGTAGATGCTCCGATTATTGGTTTTGATTTAATTATTGAAGACCCGACTTCAGATCCAGATAATCAGAGATGGGGAATCATCGAATGCAATTCTCTACCTTTTGTGGATTTACATTATTTTGCCCTCGAAGGCCCTAGAATAAACCTCGCTGAAAACATCTGGGATTTGTGGCAATAAAAAACCCTCCAATGGAGGGTTTTTTATATTAGGAATTAGTAGGTATTGTTATATCCATATCACCAATAGCATCCATGATAGCTATAACTTGCTGAGCATATCTAGGGACAACTGAAGGTGGGTTATAAGCACGGAGAATCTGAATAGTAGTCTTGTTGTCATAGTGGTGTGCGGTATTTGGATTATTACCACCCAAATTCTTAGCAACGGTCTCAATGGCCTGCTCAACTGTCTTAAAACCAATCTTACAAGAACCCCATCCGAAAGGATTGTTTTCTACCTTATTACAATCAAATTTACCACCAGTAGACTCACGCATAGCAATAGCTGCTACAAGTCTCCAATCAAGGTCATTTTTCTCAGCCTCGACAACCATTTTCATACCATAACCTGCGAGTGGCAAGCCACGATCCTCAAAATATTTGTCTACAGCTTGAGCCTTAAGCTTTAACACTTCGGCATCCTTGTCTACAACTTTATTAAAGTTAAATAGACCAAGAGCATCATTATTTTGTTTTTGTAATAAAACGATAGGAGTTGCGTCCTTTTGAGCTACAACTGGATTAGGTGTATTTACACCTGAACCAGACATAGAAATTATTGGTAAAAGGATAAGCGACTCTACAAATCTTATTATTTTTGTTTTTTTCATAAGTAGCGGTTATGCTCCGCCAAACCTAAGACTGTACTTTTTAATCTCATTTTTTACCTGAAATTAAAAAACCCTTTATATATATGTATGTAACAAGTTACAAACCTATACTAAAGGATATACCAATATACTAGCATATTTGAATTAAAAAGTCAATAGTTATGCCACATTTTTGGGGTATGTCAAACCTAAAATACCTTGTAAAATAAGGGTATTTTAGAATAATAGGCTTGACAATATAGCTTAAAAATAGTGCTATAAATAGCTTGTGAATAAGTCTAGACCAGCTTCATAACCTTGTCGGCTACTTTATAGGCTTCCCCTGCCCCCATAGTCACCAAAACATCGTTTTTACCCAAGTTTAGACTGGCTAAAAAGGCTTCTGCATCGTCAAAAGTGGCAAAACTCTCTACATCTACCCCCTCTTTACGGATGGCTTCTGCTAAAATCTCACTAGATACGCTCTCATCTTTGGATTCTCGGGCGAAGTATATAGGCAAAAGCATTACCTTGTCAGCTTGGTTGAAACTCTTAACAAAATCAGCAAATAAGGCTTTGGTACGACTGTATAGATGGGGTTGAAATATAACCAACAACTTCTTTTCGCCACCCTTGGGGTATAACTCCCTCAAAGCCTGCAAACTGGCACGAACTTCGGTCGGATGGTGGGCGTAGTCATCGTAGACTATCACACCCTCACTAGTCTCCCCTCTCTTTTCCAATCTACGCCAAGTCCCAGTAAAATTGGCCAAGGACGTCTCTATAATCTGGTTAGGTATTCCGATCATATCTGCCACAGCATAAGCAGTAGCTGCATCGTACCTATTGTGTTCACCTGGAACCATGAGCTTCGGCACCTTGTCTAGATATTTAGAGTAATCTTTAATCATCTTTTCACTCTGAGATGAAAATTGATCGAAAGCTTGCTGTATATCAGCCAAGTCTTTGTAACAATCCAAATGATCAGCTTCTATGTTGGTTATAGCTCCTATGTATGGGTGAAAATTTAAAAAATGTCTATTGTATTCATCAGCCTCTACTACTAAATACTCTCCATTACCTTTTCTGAAATTGCTTCCAAACTTTTTAACAAATGAACCCACCACTACGGTCGGATCTAAACCTGCATCTATTAAAATATCAGCTACCATGGCTGTAGTCGTAGTCTTACCGTGTGTACCTGCTATGGCTATGACTTTATATTCTTTAGCAAAGATTCCCAAAGCTTCAAAATAACTCAAAACTGGCTTGCCTGTATTTCGTGCCTGACTTATAAATTGCGGTCCACGATAAATCCAAGCATCACTAAATACATACATGTCTGCATCAGGCAATTCCCTAAGTTCATTTAGATAATAGATAATTACACCTGCATCACGAAGTGGTTCGAGAGTCTTGCTACTCTCTTCATCATTGATACCCAAGACCTCCATATCTCGAGACAGAGCCATCTTAGCCAAAGCCGAAATACCAATACCCCCAATACCTATAAAAAATACTTTTTTAATTTGTGATAAATCAATATTCTCCATTATTTTAACTTCTTAACTAGTTTAACAAACTGGTCACCGCGGTCGTATTCGTTTTTAAAATATTTACCAAAAGATGAGAAAGCTGGACTGTATAGTATGGTCTCCCCTTTAACTGCACATTTAAATGCCTTATTTACTGTATCTTTTAATCCTTCGGTTTCTTCTACCTGTATACCCTTTTTAGTTAGTTTGAATATTTCATCTCTTATCAGTTCTGTGCCTCGCTCTTTAAACATAATGACTTTTGAACAATATTTAGGAATTTCTTTAAGCAACTTAGTCATATCAAGCATTTTCTTGTCACCTCCAATTATAAGCACCACCTTTCTCTTTTTCTTATCTCCCAAGGCTTGTAGGGCTACAATAGTAGCTTCAGGGGTTGTGGAGCTATTGTCATTATAAATTTTAATGCCTTTAACCTCTCTTAAAAATTCCAAACGGCCCGAAATAGGCTTA
>JACCDO010392259.1_pt1 | contig 13151 bp, 14 predicted proteins | sample 7446101 | NCBI WGS metagenome assembly JACCDO01 (sample SAMN15323440, study PRJNA562643) | freshwater metagenome | isolation source: river surface water | place: USA:Blue River Watershed | collected 2017-08-16
AGTGGCGGTCCTCTTGTGTCAGCGGATATGGAGAAATACACATTCCAAAATCCCCAATGGTACGATGAAAATCTGGTGAATCCTAACTTCCAGGGTCCTTCTGTTGCCAAGGTCGGCGGGTCACGCAAACACCGCAATGCCCATCGCAAGGGGTCACGTAAACATCGCAAAGCCCATCGCAAGGGGTCACGCAAACATCGTAAAGTCCACCGTAAAGTCCACCGCAAGGGAACACGTAAACATTAATTGCTATATTATAACACATATACTTGAACCTGCTGGAGGTAGTAAACGAACCTTGCGTAAAAAACGTAACGTTCGTAAAAGCCGAAAAATAAATTAAGTGGAAGGTTGTAGGGTAACAACTTCTTCGGTATCAATTGTTTGAACATCGCCGCCCAGAAGTTCACGGAGTTTTTCCCGTTCTTCAGGAGACCATTCTTTCGGTTCAGGTGCATCCACATGAATCTGTACAAAACAAGTACCAAATCCGCCTCCTTGAATTGGCATACCCCATCCAGGTGCTTGTAGAGTGGTGCCGTGTATAATGGCCCCCTTTCTCCAGGCAACAACAAGTGTTTTTCCACTTGGGTGATTTTCCAAAGTTCTCTTAAATCCAATTACTGATTCGGCAAAGGTGATACGTTTCCGAATCCAGAGATCATTCCCCTTCCATTCCCAACAATCTGTATCTCCTGTGACTGGATCCGCACGTTTCAGACAGAGAACTACATCACCAGGATGTTCGTAGTCTGCAGAATCAGAACACTCACCAGAAAAGACGAGAGTCTGACTTTCCTGCATTCCAGGACGAATCTGAATATCCAGAACTTTCTCTCGTTCTACAAATTTTGTACCGTGGCATGTTTTGCAGGGTTTCAGAACACGAACCCCCTCTCCTGAACAAACATCGCAGGGACTTGTTTGTTGCGCCATCATTCCAGGTCCAATCATTTGGGTAATTGTTCTAACACCACGACCCCCACAGGCTCCACAGGATTCAGTGCCTCCCTGTGCTGCACCGGAACCCCTACATCCATCACATTTGCGTGCCTGATTAAATTTGAGTTTGATATCACGTCCTTTGTAAAAATCTGCAAGGGTCAGCCCAATATCATGATGTTTACTGGGTCCCTTTCCTGGTCTTTGCCGTTTTGCGGAACCGCGACCACCGCCACCAAACATGGAACCAAACATGGAGCCAAAATCAAAGGAAACACCTGGCATTCCGAAAGGTCCCATGCCAGACATGAATTCGAAAGGAATTCCACCTGCAGCCATGCCTCCTCCAGGTGGCCCTTGTTCATTTGTAGAGCCTGTTAAATCATACATGCGTCGACGTTGTTCATCGGTCAGAATTTCATGGGCTTCCTGAATTTGTTTGAATTCTTCTGGATTTCCACCGCGGTCAGGATGTTTCTGCTTGGCGAGGTCTTTGTACGCACGTCGAATTTCATCCACGGAGGCGGATTTGTCCACATTGAGTCGTTCGTAGAGTGACATTCTTATGTTGGAAACGGGTGGTTATCCTTAAATCCAATTCTTTTCTTAGACCATTTTATAAAAGATGCCAGTATATACTATTTGCGGACATGGAGGAGAACCAATAGATTCATTTATTGTACCCAGAGGGTGTACGATTGTAGTAAAAGCAAATCCCGGTTGTTATATGTCAAAATACGAATATAACAAGCATTTACGTACTATTTTTTGTAATAAAGAATTGCAGGGTGCATTGTCTGAACCAGTCGCAAATATTTCGGATCTTCGCAAGTCATTTGGACCTGTAAGTATATTTAAGGAGGGAGATACATGTCCTAACTTTTTGTTTAGACTTTTAGTGGATTATCCTGATAATACTACACATATAAAACATTTTAGTCAAATGTCAGGAATAATTCCCGTTCCTACAACTGCATCAGAATATGATATCATGTGTAATGTAATCACTGGAGCAAGTGATGCATGGTTAAAATCAAAAAATATATTACCAAATTATGTGCCAGCACTAATTACAAATGCCAAATATAGTATGTATACATCTTTAATGAATAAAATGCCAAATTCTCAACGCTCGCAAATTCAAAAAATGGTTGAGAAACTTGTGGAAGATGAAAATAAAGGACGAAAGAATCAATATAATGCACGAGTTAAATCTATCAAATCTGGAACTGTACCAATTAATATGGACCTTTCTGCAAAGAGTATACTTCCAGTAATTTATGAACATAGTATCTATCCAACAAAGGAGGAAATTCTTTCTATTGTGGAAGCCTCAGGTGAGAATCCGTCATTGCAGGATGTATTTATGGATGGTGAATTTCAAGAGGTTATTAATATTGATTTAAAAACATTGTTTACAAAACTTCCTGGAACATATTACCATTTTGCCTGCAGATTGTCTGAAGATCCTGCTATATCACAGGAACTCTTTACAAACAATATATTTGAAACAAATAACGGTAATCTGGCAAGTAGACCTATTCCTGCAATATATAATAGACCTGTACTAGAAATGCCGGCCGAACATCAATATTATATTAAACAGGCTATTTCTGAAGTAGAACGTAAAAAACTCTTAGGAAAAACACGACGAAATCGCCAAAGTCGTAAAAGTCGCAGACAACATAAATATTGCAATACACAACGAAGTCGTAAGTAAACTATTCAGTAAGTTCACCTGTTTGAATCCGGTAAAAGACGGTGCCTTGTGCATTGGTAACACGCTGTAGACCAAGTGACCTTACCTGGTTCAGATTCAGTGAATGGAGAAAAGCGACGGAATGTTCATGTTTGAGACCTACACTTTCTAGAATCCAACGAAGAAGATGAAGATGATTCAGATTTTTCAGATTGTAACCTTCAGTATTTTCAAACCAGAAATTGGCAGAATCGTCAATATCCATCTTGAAATATTTGGACACAGAAAGAGTGATGTCACGAACCTCGTCTTCTGAACAATCATACAAACGTTCCTGAATGTCAGAAAGAACAGGCTTAGGTGCAGCAATAGTGCAGGAGCGACGAGGTCTGGATGACATTTTAAACAAGAAACTCCAAAAAAGCTACGAAATGCCTGTAGCTACACCAGACATTGTTCAATTTTTTACATGAATATCAAGGTAAAAAATTGAAACATAATGTAACGAAATGAATTACTGTTGGATATTTTAGTTTTATTTTAGGAATTTAGAAAATGAATTCTGTTTTATTTCCTGGGACTTTATTGAGTGATGTGGGAGGTCTGAATGTGGCGGCGGAATCGTACATTCCTCAGAAATCTCTGAATCCTGCGGCGGAACCCTACGTTCCTCAGAAATCTCTGAATCCTGCGGCGGAATCCTACATTCCTCAGAAATCTCTGAATCCTGCGGCGGAACCCTACATTCCTCAGAAATAACTTGCTTTATCTTCGGCTAGAACGCCGGGATTGCTCCGACTTTCTTAATTTCCTGAATTTGCGTGTTTTACGTTGCTTCTTATTGTTACCTACATTGGCTGACCTGGGTGGTAAAACACATTCGGCGTTTGTAATAGGGGTAAAAATATCCATTATTTCTATTTATATTAGGCTAAAAATAATTTCATAACCAACGTTTTCTTGGCCTCGAAGGCCAAGTCAAAAGCAGTTTTTCCAGCAATGTTTGCAGCATTTTTATTAGCACCTGCATCCAAAAGAAACTTTACTATTCCATACATTCCCTCCTTTGCAGCAATCATGAGCGCAGTATTTCCTTCTTCGTCTCGTGATTCAAGTGTCTGAGAGCTAAGATTCTTTAGTAAAGCATCTATATTGTTTTCTTTAATACTTTGAAAAAGATTCATACTATTAATAGCAAGAGAAACGCGATTTTAGACCGTTTATATGGGTCTAAGGAAGACCATGTCTTTTTAAAACAAGTTGTTCTAAAAATGGATCTTGTATACAGTCAGGAGCACATTCATGAATTCCTAAAAAATCATTTGGATAATCCACCCAATTTAATGTTTTTTGGTCCACCAGGGTCGGGGAAGACGTGTATGTCTCGTGCATTTTTACAGGCTTATCTTCTAAGTCATGGAGTTCCCAAAGAGGAATTTACGGACTATATTCTCATGCTTTCTTCTGTAGATGATAGGGGAATCGGAACAATTCGGGGTCAACTCACAGAGTTTGTGAGGAGAACCCGACGATATCCAACAGCAAAAGTCTGGGTATGGATGGACGATGCTGATTCAGTTCCAGTGGTGAGCCAACAGGCTCTTCGTCGGATTCTGGAAAATTACGAATCACAGGCCCGATTCTTGTTTGTAGCCGCAGGTCCAGAGCCTTTTATTGAACCACTTCAGAGCCGATGTGTAATGCTTCAGTTTCTCCCAGTGAATTTGGTTTCTTGTGCTGAAAAATTCAAAACAAATAAATCCTTAATTATTTCGGAGGAGGCAAAAATATGGATGGTCTCCATGGCTCTAGGAAATGCACGTATGTTCAAACTATTTCATCAGATGTTAGAAGCAGCGGGCATTGAATCTGTTTCATCAACTGATATTCAGGCAATTGTCAATGCGCCACCGGTTCGTCAATTGGAGGCTCTGGGTCGCGCAGCCCTCTCTGGAAATAAAGTGGAAACTACGCGATGTTTGTTAGCACTCTGGGCTCTCGGGTATTGTTTTGAAGATATTATTTATTCAATGGAAATTATCTGTAAGATTTACTCGTTTTTTACTCCAGAAGAATCACAACGAATTTACCTAATTTGTGGAGAAGGACATGTTGCCATGATTTTGAATAAAACACGATTGTTAGATGCTTTGGCTGTATTTACATGCTCCACTGTACTCGGACCTTTTTAATTATCAAACTATAATAGATATGGACGGAAATAAATTACCCGATGAATATGAAAATCCAATTGATTTGGTTATATATAAAATCATAAATTATATGAATCCAGTACTATATAAATTAGGATTTACACCGAATATAATAACGACTATATCATTTATTTTAGGAATTGCCAGTATGTATACATTTTTGAATAAATCATATATTATGTCTGGATTTTTACTATTTTTATCCTATTATTTTGATTGCGCAGATGGTAATTTTGCCAGACGATATGATATGGTTACAACATTTGGTGACTGGTATGACCATTTAACTGATTTATTTGTAGTGATAGGGTTAATTATATTGGTTGCTAGAAGTTCGAAAATTAATTACGTATACAAATACGCTATGTTAGGTATTATATTTATTTTACTTATATGTACATTATTGCATTTAATGCATCAAGAAGAATATTACAGAAAAACAAGGAATAGTAAAAATGAGTCAAGTATGATGGACCAGTACATTAATGCTATTTTTAATATTAAAACTATAAATGTTGAGAATCTATTGAATACAAAATATACTGGATGTGGCACGTATTATCTTGTATTTTCATTGCTAATTGCAGGTATTACATTTGTATAATTATAAGTGTAAATATAAACTTTCGGGCTGTGCAATCCCTCGTAGGAGTTGCACAGGCACATCTTTCAGAGTTTCCAACATTTCCACGTCCCCACAAAAGGTTGCCATAGAAATCCATTCATTGAGTAAGTTGGCGATTTTCAGAAGCCCGCGCATGAAATTGCCTTCATAGAGTTCGTAAGAGGATGTAAGAATGGCAGCATCTTCCCCTTGAATCCATTTACGAACAATATCCATCCAGAAGGGTGCGATTTCCCAGAAATCTTCGGGAGAGTATACACCATTTGCTCTATCAATTTGTTCGCCCTTGTGGGCTTGCGTATCTAGAAATTGGAATGCTTCTACAACACAGGGAGAAAAGAAGCGAAGTTGTATGAATTCGGATTTCTCACGGGCTTCTCTGTCTGCAAGCATTGATGCTAAAATCGTAACGACCTCTTCGGCTGATGCGGATTTCAGAATTCCAGACAAGTAGAGTTCTGTCATCAGAAATGGATTTCCTTCATTCACTTCTGTGGCAAGAATTCCTTTTTGTGTCAAACGAAGTTCTGACACTTCCATAAACCCCCACTCGCGAAGTCCATTGAGCACAGGTTCTAGACGAGATTCAGGTGTGGCCGCATTGGCCTCGGCAATTTGGTTTACCCATTTGCAGACTTCGGTCTCAGCCGCTTTTTCCTGAAGCCAGGCTTTGCCAGCCTGAATCCATACAGGGCCTGTGTGTTCCTCGTCCCATTTTCGCAGACCGGCTTGCGCCTGCCGTCTTTTGGCGTTTGTGGTTGTTTTATTCTGATATTCAAGAACATCTTTCTCCTGAAATGCTGCTCTCTGGACATCTGTGATCCATTTTTTTCGGTCCACTAAATGTGCTTTAGCTTTTTCAGCCTCCTGAGACATTTCTTTCAGAACGGCGTCTCGCTGGACGGCCCAATAACTTTGTCCCAAAATCTGAATCCAAAGAGGCTTGGATTCGTCAGAACCACGGCTATGCATATGAATCGCCTTGAGTAGAAAATCGTAATGAAACTGAATACGACTTGTAAGAGGTACTAAGGAACCAGACATCACACCTTTGAGTTCTGTAGGGTCTAGTGGTTCTCTGGCCGGCAAATAATAGACGTAGCCTCGCACATCTTTTCCACGTCGACCTGCACGCCCTGCCATCTGTGCATATTCATCATATCGAAGGGACCTGAATCCACCACCATCCGCCGGTTTTTCCAGACTGGTAAAGATGACCGTACGGGTTGGCATATTAAGACCTACTGCAAATGTTTCAGTTGCAAACAGGACTTTGATAAATCCGCGCACAAACAGGAGTTCCACAATCTCTTTCAGGAGGGGAAGAACACCGCTGTGATGAAAGGCAATGCCGCGTTCCAACAAGCGAACGATTTGATGGTACTGGGGCAACTTTTCCAGAACGGACATATGCTTATGAAGATGGAAGGAGACAATATGTTTGACATCCGCGGTTTCTGAGGTCGTAATTAGGGAGCCAACAACTTTCTCGGCGTATCTTTCACAGTCCTTGCGACTGAAGACAAAGAATAGGGCAGGCAGGAGGTCCTTTTCCTTCAAGGTGGCAATACACTCATTCATCTGATGTTGGTAACTCTGAAGTTTCACTTTTCCTGAAAGACCCGCCGCTGATTCACCGGCTTTCTTGGCATCCTTTACCGTCTTTTTCCAGGCATCATGTGCATCCTGTTTGGATTCACGACTTTGCAACCATGAACGGTAAAGGGCAACATCCGCCTGAGATTCATCGCTGGATTTAAGAACAAGGGATTGTTTGAGTCCTTCGTTCCATAAGGAATGAACAAGGGGTACAATTCGGTAGGTTGTATTCAGAAGATTCATGGGAACTTGTTTGATTTCACCGAGCCATCCTGCAAGACTTTCTGGAGAATCAATAGTTGCCGACAGAAGCACTAGACGAATTTCAGGAGGCATCAGAATTAGACATTCTTCCCAAACATGGCCTCTATCGGCATCGTTAATGTAGTGAACTTCATCAAAGATTACGGCGCCCAGATCTTCCATACTGACAACACCGGCAACTCCTAGGGTAGCTGTGGCAGTGTTCTGCTTGAACAGAAGATTGCGGAGAATTTCGGTTGTCATTACGACAATCTGGGCATCCGGATTGCATTTAATATCGCCTGTCAGGATTCCTACACTTGCCTCTGGAAATTGCTTTTTGAGGTCGTGATATTTCTGATTTGACAGGGACTTAATTGGGGTTGTATAGAAAATGCGTTGACCTTTGCGGAGAGTATAAGCGATTTGATATTCACCTACGAGGGTTTTTCCTGACCCCGTTTTTGCTGTAACAAGCACATTCTCGCCTTTATGAATTGCTTGGATAGCCCATTGCTGAAAGGGGTCCAGAGAGAAGGTGTACGAAATCGCGGGGTCTGTAGGAGGATATTCAGGGCATGCCTGTGTGCAATCCGGTATACGCAGCATAGACATTTTTGAAACGTATATGTATAATGCGACGATAATCAATTTTTATCTATAAATATAGTAGAGATTATGCCTCGAAAAACAAGAAAAGGAAGAGGTGGTGCTAAAAAAATTAGTTTTACACCAAACACAAAACGTAATACTAACATAAATAATTTTACGCCACTTCTTCCATCTAGTATGAGAAATATGTCCAATGTTCTTTTTACAAAGTCATATCCTAGTTCGGAAATGCAGGCTGAAAATGCCTTGATTTTCGCTGAACTTCAGAAAAAGTATAACAATCCTACAAATATGCATGCGGCAATTAACCAATTGTATGCACACGAAGGTTTTACGAATAAAGAGAAGGCAGCAGTTCAGCCATATCTTCAAGAAGGAAAAATACATACAATAATGAATCGTATCATGATGTCTAGTCTACCTGAATCTCTCAAACAAAAAACTCTAAAATACTTACGTCATATGCGCCAACAGTTCAGAATTAAAAGAACATACGAAACAAATCATCCTCCTAGATTTGTTTATCCCGAATGGGAACCTGCGAATAATTCTGGTTATCAGGGTGATGTGAATAAGTGAAAATAAATCGTTCTTTCCATTGTGCCTTTCGTAAATTACAATAGGCACGAAGATGAATGGAATCACCTGTTTGAAAGTCGACATGCGTTGAAGTGTCCCGAGTTCTTACATGGATTCCTTTAGTTTGTTCATCTGAAGGTTCAAGAAAGAAAGGCAGTTTGACGGTTTGTTTCCAGGAGGGCACATACACACGTAAAACAACATCCTGCTCTCGCACTTTCCATCCAAGAACAAACCCTTCTGCTTCAGAGATTATCGATGGTTTCAGAGTTTTCAGACACCAAACGGACCGTTCAAACTGTTTTGTGGCCTTATCTCTATCGGATAAATGATTTGCGAGTTCTGACCCTTTTTCAATGTGATCTATAACACCCAACAACAGTCGTTGATTGACTAAGTCAGAATAGCGTCGCAACGGCGAGGATGCATGACAATACAGTGTTTTCTGAAGCCCTGAATGAAAATAGTCGGATGGTGTTAGACTGTCTGAAATTCCAACATATTCTCCTGAACTAAATCCGAGGAAAGCAATGTCTGAACATCCCGTTTTTTCTGATAGTGCCTTCATAACAGGAGCGGATGTGAGAAGTCCGGCATGTTTTCGAAGAATTCCGTGGCCTTTTTTGAATAATTCTTCGGCTGCCGCAGTATTATAGGTAAGCATGGCAAGTTCAATCCACCTATGAGGATCTGAACCTGCATCTCTTTCAAGAAGATGAGATAGAAACTGTTGGAGCAGGTGGGCTTTTTCGGTATTTTCTGAATTCAGAATACTTTCATATGTGAATGCATTCTGAACAACGAGTTGTGTTTGTTCCCATTTCGGTATTATAGAAATAGGCTGCATTGCTGAATCGAACTGCCAGATTGCACTTACAACGGGTCTTGGTTTACCATCTGCAAGCAGGGACGCATTTTTCTCTGAAATTTCTGATGGCAACATGGGATACAATACTGACCCATTTTCGTAGACTGTTTGTCCTTTTTGCCGCGCTTCCTTATCAAGAGATGAATCTTGTGGAATCCAGGCTGCAACATTCGCAATATGAATTCCAAACTCCCAGGTGTTGTCAGAAAGACTACGCCAACTTACAACATCATCCACATCTCTGCAACCCGGTGGATCAATATTGAAGCATTCATCCCAAAGTATGTGGGGTCCGCATGGAATATATGGTTCAGAAACGAAATCGTGTTTGGTCTGGCGACCTAGATGATTTATATTCAGCCGTAACGCCTGAAGCTCCACAGTTTCGTCTCCAACTATCCCGAGTAATTCTTGGAGTGATCCATGTGGCCATTTTGATTTTCTTACATCCCAGGATTCAAAACGAACAATTCCGAATTGATTGGCTATTGTGGGTGCTTTGGATCCTACAATCATTGGCGGATATGCAGGATTCAGGGGAAAGAAGAGGTATTGTGGAGTTCCCTTTCCACTAAACCCATATCGCGTACGATTTGTAAGGTCAACAATTCCCACAATCGGTGGATGCTTTGATCTTACGAGTGTGTGAGTTGTTTCATTAAAGAAATCGCCTGGAAGCCATCCTGGTGGCAATGGCTCATCTTTTTTCGTATCCCCGACCCAGTAGGGTCCTTTCAGTGCGTTTTTACACCGAATCATATTTTTATAAAACTAATGATGTTCTGAATTCTTCAAACAGGCATCATTTTTTTCACAACCCTGAATATAAAGAAAAATGGCTTCCTGTGGAATGACTCGTAAAGTTGGTGGACGCCGCTATCTGCGCAATACCCGAGGACGCTTCAAATCTAAGCAGCCTCGTAACTCAAAGGGACGCTTCACCTTCCGTGCTGTCAAGAGTCGCAAGGGATCCCGTAAGGCCAATCGTAAGAGCCGAAGAGCTAACCGCCACTAAATCTAATTCAGTACAGAGTGTTTGATATTCTGATTCTTCTAAATGAAGTGTAGGCAATCCTGTACTCCATTCGGAAAATGGAATCGCCTTTGAGGTAGCTCTAGGCTTTTTCAGAAGGTCACCAAGACCCTGAAATCGGGCCTTCAGACCTGAACCGTGTTTGCGAGCATGGAATTTCCAGGCCCATTCAAACTGAAGTGCTGCAACTTCATTTGGGAATCCTTTCATTAATGCCACGCGTTTCCAGGAACGTCCTTTTGTGGCACAGGCTCCCCCACAAATTTCACCATTGTGTTGTCGTAGACGTCGGTCAGGATTCACAGTGGCACCGATGTATGTGCGTTGTTTGTCCTCTGACAGCAGTAAATAGCAGAACCATTCGCTCATAATATATTGTACGATACTATATTTATTTATATAATAAACTAATATAGAAAATGTCAGACACAAATTTACAAAAGAAAAAATTACTACTATCGGATTGTATTAGAGTTATAATTACATATATTATATTGTTATTGAATATTCCGGACTTTGTAAAGATATTTCTCATTATGATATCAGATACATTGGATTGTGGTGTACCGGTGCTTTTATTGGACGATTGGATAGACTGTAAAGATACATCTGTGTTTTATCAGCAAATGGATAAAATTACGGATACTATAACTTATATAATGTTATTAATATATATTATTAATAAAAATGTATTTTCATCATCTATGAATAAAGTATTGATTGGATTGTTTGCATTTCGCTTAGTTGGAACAAGTCTCTTTCTGGCAAAAAACAACCATTCTTACTTATTTTATTTTCCTAATTTCTTTTTGGAAGTATGCTTGGCATTATCAATCATATTTTATTTACCCACACTGAAAAAGTATTTAATACCAATACTTTTTGGAGTTTTTATTTATAAACTTATACAAGAGTATTATTTGCATGTTTACAAGCCATCGCATAATAGAAAGGAGAATTTTACGGAGTGATTATACTTCATTCGTAGTCCCGAAAAGTTAGGCCGACGGGGAAGCGAGGAATGCCATCTGTAGTCAACTCCTGATAGCGAACTGTCAGTTGTTTGCCTACGTAGGCATCTGCGTCGGAGAAGAGCTCTGCTCTAGCCTCATGAGTACCACGGGGCCTAACAGCAAACTCCTGTCCCTTTGGCGTCTTGCAGATCCAGATGACACAGCCCTTCTCCAAGCCCTCGCCCTCCTTGTAGCCGGTCACTTGGTACTCGGCATCCTCGAACTCCTTGTACTTCTGTAGGTCTGTAGACCGAACTCCCACACGATATTTGCCTGCCTTGTTGCGAAGCATGAGACCCTCATATCCTTCAGCAACGTATCTGGCGTGGAATTCACCCACTTGCTCCCTTGTAGGACACTCGTCGGTCGCCAGAAGACGCAAGTACTGAAACCGGTGCTTTGAGAAGAGTTCAACTAGCTTAGCATTGCGCTCGACATTGGTCAGAGTGGCATCGATAACATCGTAGACACAGAGATGAATCTGGTTCAGCTTGGCCTCATCGGCTGGTTTAATCTTTGCCTTCTTCACTAAACCCACAATTTCCTGAAATGTCAGAGTGTCAGAGTAGAGCTCGCCATCCAATAGGATTCCCTCCTCGCCAATTGCAAGAATCTCTGCCTTGATGGTCTTCAGATGAGGGAATGCCTTTCCATTGCGGGAAAATAGACCCTTGGCTGATGCCACACAGCGCACACCGTCCAGCTTGCGCTGGACTAGGCAGGGGAAGGAAATGGACTTGCCCCGCTTGTTGAAATCCTGTGCCAGCATTGGCAGAGGGACACTGGTACTTGCTGATTCTGAAACAACGGAGTCTGAATCTGAACCACTGCTGCTACCGCTAGCTCCTGCTCCTCCGCTAATCGCTTCTCCGCTAATCGCTGACCCCTCTGCCTTGTAGCCGGCATCCTTCTTCTTGTTCCAGGCAGACTTAGCCTCTGATACTGCCTGTTGCACTGGCGTGGTCTCATTCTTCTTGCCAATGTTCTTACCAGAAGAAATCACCTTCTCATTCACCACCTTTTTACCGTCCTCATATCCATGCTCCGTGATGATGACACCCAAATCATCACGATCCTCCACCGAAATCTTCCACACCTTGCGCTTCCCATGGGAAGACTCACCAAACAGAATAGGAAAAGAAGCCATCTTGTTTGAAATGAAAAGAAAAGAAACCCTTAAACAACTTAAAAGGAAACTAAAAACACCCAACATGACTTCAGAGAGTATCAGAGTCTTCAATTTTTTCCCATAAAGAGATTTTATGCATTGAAAAATCCTTGTGAATTTTCCGTTTTTAGTGTTTTTCGAGTTTATTTATGTGTTATGTGAATTTAGCAGGGGTAGCCGCAGTAGCACCTAGGGACTGTACCACAATTCTTACAGGTCTCAGTGGAAGAAAGTGCTTCCACCTTGCTGTGAATGTACTCGGCAATTTCACTGCTAATACCTTCCAGTGCATTCTCATCCAGAATGTAGGATGTCAGGCCGTCCTTCTTATCGGAGTAAATGCTGAAGAGGCTTTCCTGGTACGTCAGAAGGGATGCTGCCACATCCTTGTACTCCGCTGCCTTTTGTTTCTGCCAGTCAGCCCTGTCTAGCAGAGCCTGGTAAATAGCCTGATTTGCTGGCTCAGCACAGACTGGCATATTCAAGACCAGTGAGCCGGTAGTAATGTTGCAGGTAGCCATATTTGGAAATAAAAGAAGCGAAAAGAAGCGAAAAGA
>JACCDO011134780.1_pt1 | contig 13151 bp, 10 predicted proteins | sample 7446101 | NCBI WGS metagenome assembly JACCDO01 (sample SAMN15323440, study PRJNA562643) | freshwater metagenome | isolation source: river surface water | place: USA:Blue River Watershed | collected 2017-08-16
ACTTTCTCAAGAGAGAGGCAACCGATACCCCCGAGCCTATCCTGACTCGGTTTTGCCCTAACGGTTCCACATCAAGTGCTAATCGGGAGGATTTGATCACGACACCTTGAAAACCTAAGTCTGAAACGAGGAAGTTTGAGCCCAATCCGAAAATACAAAACTGCTGAGCGGTCTGCTGCAAACCGCGAGCAATCCAAATTAGGTCATCTTTAGTTTTGGGGATGATCATTAAAGAAGCAGGTCCCCCAATTCGATAATAGGTGTGCCGCGCTAGTGACTCATCCCACTTTAATTCGCCAGAGAACTCGACGGCGTGGGTTTTAAACCAATCAAAGCTCACTGCAACGCCTCCTGGAGTTTTTCGGGAAGGCGCGTGATCGTGCCCGCTCCCATGCAGAGAAGCATATCGCCAGGCTGAATCTGATCCATCACTGCTTTAACGCAGGCGTCTAAGTCTTTTGCGTAAACAGCGGGTAACTGGTCTCGTGTGAGCTCCTTGAGATCCTTCACGAGTCGTTCCGCCGTCACACCTTCGATCGGATCTTCCCCAGCAGAGTAAATATCTGTCAAAACAACCGAGTCACTTAATTGCAATGACTTGAGGAAACCATCGTAACAGTGAAGTGTTCTTGAAAATCGATGCGGTTGAAAAACGGTTATTACGCGACCACTCCAGTAAGACCGAGCCGAACCCAACGTTGCCGTGATCTCGGTAGGGTGATGGCCGTAATCGTCAACAATTACAATGTTCCGAACCGGATCTTTCCACCGAACTTCAAAACGTCGTTTTACGCCTCTAAACTCCGCAATTCCCTTCTTCACTTCAGCAAAAGTCAAACCGATTGATTCGGCGATCACCCAGGTCGCGAGTGCATTGAGGACGTTGTGACGTCCCGGAACATTGACCTCTAAGGTTCCTAACTTTTGATGAGGATCTGTGCTTCCAGACTCCCGAGCAAAGACTACAAAGGTTGAACCCAAACCTTTCAGCTCAATCTCATCCGCGTAAACATCCCACTGTGAACTTAAGCCGTATGTCCGAATGGGTTTAGTCCAACGACTCAAACACCTCTGGACGCCCGGATCTTCACCACAGACCGCAGCTAGGCCATAAAAAGGGAGTTTCCCCACAAATCCGAGAAACGCTTCTTCAACCTTGTCCAAACTCTTGAAGTGATCCAAATGATCATTGTCAATGTTCGTCACCACACCGTAGGTCGCCGGAAGATGAAGAAAGGAACCATCACTTTCATCGGCTTCGGCAACTACCCACTGACCCTGTCCCAATTTAGCGTTACCACCCAAAGAGTCCACTTTGCCGCCAATCACTAAGGTTGGATCGAGCTTAGCGTGGGTCAACACTGTTGCGAGCATGGAAGTCGTCGTTGTTTTTCCATGAGATCCAGCAACTGCAATTCCCGTTTTTCCACGCATGAGTTCTCCGAGCATTTCGGCTCTTGGGATTACAGGAATTCTCAAACGCTTTGCTTCCATCACTTCAGGGTTGTCTGCTCGAATTGCGGAAGAAACGACAACCACCTTCGCTCCATGGACGTTTTCAGCGTGGTGCCCTTGGATGATTTTCGCTCCATGAGTCTTCAGCTTTCGAGTAATCTCGGAATCAGAGAGATCAGACCCACTTACGAGGTGTCCTTGGTTGAGAAATACTTCGGCAATGCCGCTCATTCCAATTCCACCGATACCCACAAAATGGAGATGCGTTCCCTTTTGACTCATTTCCAACTCGCCTTTCAAACCTTGGACGTTTCAAGCCCGTCCGGCATGCTCTCGGTCCGGAAATAACTCGGGTCTGACGCTCTTTAACACGAGCTCAGCCGACTTCGGCTGTGAAAACTGCTTCACAAGAGTTTCCATTTTCCGCAAAGAATCCGAAGAAACCGCCAGAAGCTGCTCCAAAACCCTGACCAAATCTTCGGGTTTCGTGTCCTGTTGTCTCAAAAGAATAGAAGCACCAGCACTGGAAAACACTCGTGCATTCATCTCCTGGTGATTATCTGCCGCGAAAGGAAACGGAATTAAGATTGAAGCTCTTCCAACACGAGCCAATTCAGAAAGAGTCGAAGATCCCGCCCGACATACAACCAGCGAGGCTTCCCGATAGGCAGCTTCCATTTCGTAAATAAACTTTTCAACCCGAGAGTCCGCGAATCCCGCTTCCCGGTGACCTTTGAGAACCCATTCGTGGTCTTTCTCACCCGTCTGATGAATAAACCTGAGCCGATTACAGAGACGAGGATTCGCTTGAATTAATGGGAGTGCCTCAACCACGAGCTTGTTAATCCCAAGGGCTCCTTGAGATCCGCCAAAGATGAAAACGGAAAGCTTCCCGTCTTTTTCTTGAGCAGGAGGTAGCTCCTCAAAAATGAGGCGAATTGGATTTCCGGTGAGCGAAAGTTTGGACGTAGGAAAAAAGGCCTCCATTCCCGGAAATGCAGCACAGACCTTATGAGCGAAAAAACTCAACACTCGATTGGTAAATCCGGGTACCGAATTCTGCTCAACAATCCCAACGCGAGCACCCCAGATCCAGCCCACCAGTCGCGCCATCAGTACCATTGGTCCCGACGCATAACCACCCACACCGATCACCGCTTGAGGACGCTCCTGAAACAGCCACTGAGCCGATCGAATAAAGGAAAGAGGGAGCTGAATCAGAGTCTTTAATCGACGTCCAAGACTCACGCGCTTCAATGAGCCAAGATCGACCAAGCGCAGCGGAAGTCCGACTCTTGTTACGAGACGTTCTTCAATCCCTCCTCGCGCTCCAACGAAAACTACCCGAGCCTGAGGTCCGAGTATTCGTTTCCATTCCTCCGCTATCGCCACTCCCGCGAGGACATGCCCTCCAGTCCCACCACCTGCTACGAAAAGACAGGGGGCTGCAATTTCTTTCAACAAATCATGAGAGGCTGGGCTGGTAGGTGATTGATTCATTTTTTCCTCCACGGCTCGTCAAGGCAGGTAGAGGTCCTTCTTGGCTCTCTCGCGCCACTGCAAGCAAAACTCCGATCATGAACAGATCTACGACGAGAGCCGATCCCCCGTAACTGACTAAGGGCAACGTCAGCCCTTTGGTGGGAAGTAAACCCAGCACGACTCCGAGATTAAAGAGCGCTTGAAAACCCAGCGCGAGTGTAATGCTCGCAGCAACCAACATGGAGTGTGCATTTTTCGCCACTTCATACGCGTGAAAAGCGACCTTCAAACCACGATAAACAAAAAAACAATAAGCTAGAATGACGACGCAGACCCCGATAAAACCTAATTCCTCGCCAATCACTGCAAAAATAAAGTCGTTGTGCGCCTCAGGAAGATAAAGCAGTTTCTCTTTGCTGTTACCCAGACCAACTCCCCAGAGTCCGCCTTCGTGAAGTCCCAAAAGCGACTGAATAATCTGAAATCCTTTTCCCCCTGGGTCACTCCAAGGATCCAGAAAACCCAAAACTCTTGCCCGCCGATACGGTGAAAACGCAATCAAAGTTGCAAAGGCCCCAGCTCCTACCAAAAGCATTCCACCGAGATATTTCAAATTGGAGCCGGCTAAAAACAATAGGAGATAGATTACAATCGCGATCATCGCGAACGTGCCAAAATCTGGCTGAGCAAGGAGCAATAGAAATAGAGGCAACGGCACTAAGAAATGACTCAAAACACCAGGAACAAACTCCTGGAGCCGGCTCCATTTCCTCACAATTTGAGCTGAAGTGAAAAGAAGTACCGCAAACTTAGCCAACTCACCGGGTTGAAAGTTAAAACCTCCCAGACGAATCCAGCGCTGTGCACCCCCCACTCGTGCCCCTACGCCTGGAATGAGTACGAGAGCCAGCAACGCTAAAGCGATCCCCAGAAGAGGATAGCTCCACTCAAACCACTTTCGAGTCGGAATGGAAGCCCCCACAAAGAGAGCCACCACGCCGACGAAAGCAAAAGAGAGCTGCTTTTTGATCATGTATAGGCCGTCCCCTGCCTTTTCTTGGGCGTAAATAAAGGACGCAGAGTAAACCATGATCAATCCAAAAACCACGAGGCCAAAGACAGTGAAGAGCAGCCACCGCTCCGCCTGAAGCGTGAGCAGAACCCTCTCTTTTAGCTCTCCCCACCCCCGTCTCGACTGAATCATCAAAGTTGGTTCACGATCTTTCTGAAATAGTCCCCACGCTCCTCAAAATTTCGGAACATGTCAAAACTCGAGCAACCAGGACTGAGAAGGACAATATCCCCGCTCCTCGACTTCTGATAAGCGAGAAGAATCGCTTCTTCGAAAGTACCAACGAGAAAGGTCTCAGCAAAATCACCCAAAGCGCGGTTAATCTTTTCTTTCGCTTCTCCCACAAGGATCAAAATCTTACAGCGGTCTTTCACGAGACCCTGGAGCGGGGTGAAGTCCTGGTTTTTGTCCTTACCCCCAGCAATCAAGATGATGGGATTCATGTTGAAAGCGCCCAAGCTGCGCTTAACGGACATGACATTGGTACCTTTGGAGTCGTTGAAAAAATAAACCCCATCTTTCTTACGAACAAACTCGAGGCGATGTGGAACACCTTTAAACGTGTTGATCACCGTTTGAATCGCTTTGATGCTGACACCCAGTGCACGAGCTGCACAAAGAGCTGCCATGAGGTTTTCCTTGTTATGGTCCCCAAAAAGCCTCAACTGTGACAGATCCAACGCTTCGTCTTTTCCAGTCATCTTGCAGATGAGTTGCTTTGACTTCGAGGCGTAGTAGGTTCCGTGAAAGCGCTCTGAGAACTCCCCTCCGACGGACAATGGATCTTTTTTTGTGAACCAAATTAGCTTGCCCGGATTCTCTTCGGCGAACTTAGAAATCGTCTCACAATCATGATTGAGGACGACATAAGAGTTCTTGTCGCAAACAGCCAACAACCTCTTTTTGGCAGCTGCGTATGCGGTGACATCTGGGTAGCGATCCAGATGATCTGGCTCAAGGTTGGTAAAAACAGCAACAGCGGGAATCAAGCGCTGCACAAGCTCTAGTTGGAAACTTGAAAGCTCGGCAACGACCACATCTGCCTTCTGTCCTTCGGTTACGTAATCCAAAAGCGGCTTACCAATGTTGCCTCCCACAAAAGCGGTCTTACCGTCTGCGCGAAACATCTCGCCAATGAGCGTCGTAGTGGTCGTCTTGCCATTGGTACCGGTAACAGCAATCAGCGGCTCCTTAATTGCACTTGCAGCGAGTTCGATCTCATTCGTGATCATCACTCCTGCTTCGCGAGCCTCTTCAAAAACCTTGAGGTTGGTGGGAACGCCAGGACTCACCACGATCAACTCGGAAGTAGTGAAAGTCTTGCTGTTATGACGACCGAGTTCGTATTCAATTTTGAGATCCGCACAGGCGTTTACAGCATCGTTCAATTCCGTTCGCTGCTTCACGTCAGTAACCGTGATCTTGGCCCCCTGTTTGGCCATGTATTTAGCAACGGCCACTCCCGAAGTACCAAACCCAACAATCAGAACTCGCTTGCCTTTGAACTTACTCATATTCGGAAGATTCTCCGTGAAACCGTTATCTCAACTTCAGAGTGGAAAGGGTGAACAACGCCAGCAAAATCGAAATGATCCAAAAACGTACGATGACTTTAGGCTCGGGCCATCCCTTCAACTCAAAATGATGGTGAATGGGGGCCATTTTCAGAACCCGCTTTCCCGTCAACTTGAAAGAAGCCACTTGAGCCATCACCGACAATGCTTCCAATACGAAAACACCGCCGCAGATCGCAAGAAGGATCTCATTTTTGGTGATGACTGCAGCCACACCCAAGGCACCCCCAAGAGCAAGCGCCCCAACGTCTCCCATGAAAACCTGGGCCGGGTAGGTATTAAACCAAAGAAAGCCCAGGCAGGCGGCCGCTAAACTACCCAAAAAAACAGACAGCTCTCCGGCGCCAGGAACATGAGGGATCTGCAAATATTCGGCAATCCGACTATGTCCCGCACAGTAAGCGAGAATCAAAAAAGTCACACTCGTCGTCATGGTCGGGCCTACAGCGAGACCATCTAGACCGTCCGTCAAGTTGACTGCGTTTGAAGCCCCGACGATGACCAAGATTGCAAATGGAACAAACCAGATCCCCAAATCCAAAACCGCGTCCTTGAAAAAAGGAAAACGTAAAACAGATGGAACTTCAGGAGCCTGATAAATGACGATCGCAGCGATGGTCCCAAAAATGATTTGCCCCAGTAACTTCTGCTTTCCAGGTAAACCCTTTGGATTCTTTTGAATCACTTTACGGTAGTCATCCACAAAACCGATCAATCCGTAGGAAAAAGTCAAAAGCATCGCCACCCAGACGGTCCATTGCGTAAGGTCCGCCCACAAAAGTGTGGACACAAAAAGAGAGAGGAGGATCAATCCCCCTCCCATGGTCGGCGTTCCCTTCTTGGACAAATGAGACTGTGGACCGTCCGTACGGATGGCTTGTTTCATTTGTTTTCGCTGCAAGTACCGAATGAATGCTGGACCCAGGAACAAGCAGATCAGAACAGCTGTGATCGTAGCCCCAAAAGTCCTAAAGGTGATGTACTTAAAGACATTCAGAAACGAATAAGACTCATGCAGCGGATACAAGAGGTGGAAGAGCATGGGTCGATGCTACTGAATTTCGAAAACTGAAGTCAACACTCCGCATTCCGAACCATTAGTTCGAATGACTGAGATGGGCACGGACTTCCTCGCGATCATCAAAATGAATTTGAATCGTACGCTTACCCGTGGGGTCCGATGGATCCCGAAGAATCTGGTAGTCCTCATGTCCTTTTCCAGCGATCACGATCAAGTCCATCGAATCTGCGTCCCTTATTGCTTTGCCGATCGCCAATCTCCGGTCCAGCTCAAGAGTAACTTTGGACTTCGCACTCTCGGGGATCCCTCTCAGAATCTCCTGAGTGATCGATGCAGGATCCTCGGTCCGAGGATTATCCGAAGTAACGTAAACTCGGTCACTGAGCCGAACCGATATTTCGCCCATTTTTGGTCTTTTTTGTCGATCTCGATCGCCTCCGCAGCCAAAAACACAGATCAACTTACCCTGAGGGGAGACCTCATCTCTCAGGTTTCTCAAAGTCAGGAGGACTTTTTCGAGTGCGTCCGGCTTATGAGCATAATCGACCCAAACGTGAGGAGAACGAGGATCTGAGCTCACGATCTTTTCCATCCGCCCGGGCACCCCGCTAAGGCTACTCAAGCCTTTCTCTAACACAGGGTCTGAGTAGGAAAGCGCAGAAGTCGCAGCAATAGCCCCAAGGATGTTAGACACATTAAATTTGCCAGTAAGTGGGCAATCCACATGCAAACGGTCCAATAACCGCCCCGAGGTTCCTCGCAGCTCTACGTTCAGAGACCCACCCACCCATGTTGCCACGCTTGGATCATGAGCATCCGCATGTACCGTAACGCACTTTGCGCTCCCAACTTTCACTGTGGGCAATTTCTGAATGTCAGAAAAAAGTCTCTCTCCCCAATCTTGATCGAGCGGGACAACCATCACGGGAGATTTACCCTGAGATACGGAATACTCTGCATATTCAGTAAAAAGGAGACGTTTTGATGCGAAATAATCCTCCATGTCTGGGTGGTAGTCCAAATGCTCGGGAGAAAGATTGGTAAAAACCATCGCATCGAAGGCAATTCCCGCTGTGCGTGCCTGCTTCAAAGCATGAGACGAAACTTCCATCACCACTGCAGTGCACCCTTTTTGCCGCATCTGCGCCAAAAGTTGCTGAAGTTCCACAGGACCTGGCGTGGTGTGCGTCGAGGGAAGAATTTCGCCTTCAAACCGAAAATTAACCGTGCCGATCACTCCAACCCGCTCACCCGCGGCCTGAAGAATGGACTCAATGAGATAGCTACTCGTGGTTTTCCCAGACGTACCTGTAATCCCAATCACTTTCATATGAAGGGAAGGCTGTCCTACCTTCTCCGCCGCGAGAAGGGCGAGTGCTTGTCGTGAGGATTTCACTCGCAAATAGGGAACACCAAACCCTGCAAGAGGTTGTTCGCCAATGAGTGCGATTGCTCCGTTTTCAATCGCTGATCCAAGAAAAACATGGCCGTCAGATTTTTCCCCTGCAATTGCCACAAACAGAGTTCCGGACGTGACTCTCCGAGAGTCTGAAGTGAGATTTTCAACAGAAAGTCCGTCGCGGTCTGAGGGTGAACCCACTTCTTCCAGTAAGAGGTTCGCCTTTCGTAAAACCTCCAAGGCTCGAGAATAACTAAAAGCTTTCATGTCAGTCCTGTCCTTCTGTAAAAAACTACTCCTTCAAACGAAGGGATACCTTCTCACCTTCACGCAGAATATCTCCGGGAGCTGGCGTTTGAAGGACTACGAGTCCAGTGCCTCGAATTTCGACCTGCACCGGGTGACCTTCGAGTACCGCGAGAGCCTCCAACGCCGTCATGCCTTTGAGTTCAGGCATTTTCCAACTCGAAATCGTTCCACCAGGGGTAGTTGGCTCAACAGCCTGAAGTGAAACTTTCTCCATCGTTTGAGACGATGCTTCGCCCTTTGAAGGGGCCGCCTGGGAAATATTCACTCGATCGACTCTCTCTTGAAGAGTGAGGGGAGGATTCAGACGACGCGCTGGCTCCGGTAAGTCTAAAGACTCCGTTGAGGGTACGCTTAAGCGATGTACCGCGGCTTGCATGACTCGTTTAAAAAGTGGAGCCGCTGTTTCACCCGCATAATAGACCCCTTTTGGTTCCACGACGGATGTGAATGCAACAAGCTTTCGATCTGTTCCCGCCAAGAACCCTACAAATGAAGCAATATAGCGATTCTGCGAATAACGCCCAGTCTCGGGGTCGACGACCTGCGCCGTACCGGTCTTTCCTGCAACGCGGTAGCCTGGAACAACTGCTTTTTTTCCAGTTCCCTCGTCAGACGTGACGTCCTCCAATGCCGATGCGACGTCCTCTGCAACTTTGGGAGAGAATATACTCTGAATCGAAGGCGCTCCTCTTCCATTGAGAACCTGTGGGGTTTTTAGCAACGTCGGCTGAACAAGGTAGCCACCGTTTGCGAACGCGGCATAAGCTCTGGTCATCTGAAGGGGAGTCACCAGAATCCCATGACCAAAGCCCATATTTGCCGTAGTTAACGGCATCATTCTCTTTCTCGGTGGAAGAATTCCTGCGATTTCTCCCGGAAAACTGATTTGGGTCTTAGCGCCAAATCCGAATGTTCGTAGCGAGTTCAGAAGGACATCCGGCCCAAGCTTGAGCGCCAACTTAGCCGCTACCACGTTACTTGAGACCTGAATCATCTTACCCAACGTCAGCCATTCAAATTTCTCGTGAGCTTCCGCCTCTGAAATTCTTTTTCCCTGAATCACGACTGATCCACCCTCTCCGTGGATCTTGTCGGTAATCTTCATCCCACGAGCGAGTGCTGCTGCAACGACTATGGGCTTTAAGGTCGACCCTGGCTCAAATCCATCCGTTAGGGCACGGTTTCGGCGATTGGCTTGTGGGGAGCCCGGAATATTGGGATTAAAGTGAGGTTCATTTGCCAACGCAAGGATTTCGCCGTTAGTCGCGTCCATGACAATGACTGAGCCGCCTTTAGCGTCATGTGCCTTTACCGACGCTCGAAGCTCTTGCTCAACAGCATACTGAAGCTGCGAGTCCAATGTGAGCTGAATTGGTTCTCCGTTCTCAACGGTCCTCGCCGCATTGGCATCCATAAAAGCAGGTCGCCCCAACGCGTCTTTAATGGCGCTGATCGAAACCACTTTACCTTGTAAATGGGATTCGCCCCAGAGCTCCATTCCCTCGATACCTTCTGAATCCAAATTGACGGATCCGAGCACATGAGAAGCGGAGTCTCCGTGAGGATAAACACGCCGGCTCTCCTTCACCAGCATAAGACCCTCTTCCACAACGCCGTCTTTGTCCTTGAGGCGCCACTTCTCCATGCGCTCTAGGTCCGACTCGGTAAGGTGTCTCTTGATCCAGATGAATTCTTTTTTTTCAGAAAGCTTCTTCGCAAATTTACCTTCTGGAGTGGAAAGAGCCTGGTGAAGCAGCCGCGCGACTGCCTTAGGCTTCTGGATCTTCGAAGGGTTAGCGGCAAGACTGTAGACTTCTGTGTTAATCGCAAGAGACTCGCCGTTACGATCAAGAATCAACCCTCTCTCAGGCCTCACCAACAAGCGCGACTTGAACTGTCGACGGGCCATTCGCTCCAATCGAGCATCACCGATTAACTGAACATAGGCCGCTCTCGTGAAAATAGCGGTTGATAGAAGCCCAACCACAACAAAAAGCGCTGTAAATCGCTTCTTCATTTGATGTGAACCACCTGGTCGGGATTAGGCTGATTCAGGTTGAATCGGGACTTCGCAAGTGCCTCTAGACGCTTGGGAGATCGGAGCGAGGAAAGTTTGAGTTCAGAGCGCTTTCGCTCCTGCTCAAGAGTCCGGATAGTCGCTTCAGTTTTGTTGATTGCGTAGGTCGTGTCTACAATTTGTAAACGAAGCCAAACTGTCACCGTCGCAAAACCAACAACCAACGGAATCACCCACCACGGCACCCACGCTTTCATCATCCTGATCTAAGCCTTTCCGCAATTCTGAGTTTAGCGCTTCTCGAGCGAGGATTTTTATTCTGCTCATCCTCATCTGCTTCGATCGGCTTTTTGGTCATCGAAGACCATTTCTTTGGACCATCATGTGCGGAAGGACTGGCTTTGAAAACCTGCTTCACTTTGCGGTCTTCAAGCGAGTGAAAACTCATGATCGCTGCCCGCCCCCCTGGAACTATTTTGCCTATGATGTCCTCAAGAAGGCAATCTAGCTCTTCGAGTTCCTCATTAACTACGATCCTCAAGGCTTGAAACGTCCGGGTTGCCGGATGAATTCGTCCATGACGCTGCGACGCAGGTAAGGCACGAGAAACCAAAGCCGCCAAACCCGTAGTGGTCGTTGGCAACTCGCCTTTTCGTCTCGCCTCGACAATGAATCCTGCAATTTTACGTGAATAACGCTCCTCCGCATATTGGAAGAGAGCATCCGCCAGATCTTGCTCTCGAACGAGTCGGAGGTATTCAAAAGCACTCTGACCACGCGTGGGATCCATTCTCATGTCAAGCGGCCCCTCTCGTAGAAAACTGAATCCCCGAGCGTCCTGATCGATCTGATCACTGGAAAAACCTAGGTCTGCTAAGAGGCCTAGAACTCGCTTACCTTCCAATCGGGGAGCGACAGTACTAAAAGGGCCCTCATGCAATTCTAAAATCCCCTCTCGCAGTTCTTCGACAAAACGAAGTTTCGCTCGCGTAATGGCACTGGGATCTCGGTCCACGGACAGTACACGATGCCTAATTCCTGTCTGCTGATGAATGGTCTTAAGAGCTCGCAAAAACTCGCCTGTGTGCCCTCCGCCCCCTAGAGTACAATCCACAATCCACGATTCTTCACGACAAGACTCAAAAGGCGGCAGGATCCCATTTAAGATTGGGCCAACCATAATGGGAACGTGAGTTGTTTGATCCCAAGTCATGCCGACACTCCTTCTGAAACAACCCCGCTTGGAGGCGACTCCAGCCAAAATGTGACTGGGCCATCGTTTACAAGTTCAACTTTCATTTCCGCCTGAAACTGCCCTGACTCCGTCTTCAGACCCAGTTTCCGACTCTTTTCGATAGCCAAAGAATAAAGTGCTCGGGCTTTTTCCGGATTTGCTGCACCTACAAAGCTGGGACGATTACCCTTTGAGGTATCCCCGTAAAGAGTGAACTGACTCACAATGAGGTGCGCCCCACCTACCTGCAAAACTGAGAGATTCATCTTTCCATCTGAGTCTTCGAAAACTCGTAATCGGGAGATTTTCCCAATCAACCAATCGAGGTCCGTTTCGGTGTCAGAATGAGCAACCCCAAGAAACGTGAGAAGCCCTGGTCCAATCTCACCAACGATCTCTTCACCGACTCTCACTTTTGCAGAAGACACCCGTTGAACTAATGCTCTCATGATGTCCGAGAGGCTATCAGTTCACTGCCGGAACATCAATTCTGGTGTCTATTCCGCTTACTCAGCGAAGAAGCCGAAAGATTCTTACTCGCGATCTGCCGAGAGAAGTAATTCTCGATTGAACGACGAGCCAGATAAGAAGACTTCACTTTCCAGAGCTTTCCGTGGACCGTGAGCGCACAGATTGCGATTTTCTTTCCACGCCAATCTGCATAACCCACAAACCAATCATACTTGCCACGCGGCTCATCACCTGTGAGTGATCCAGTCTTTCCACCCACATCTAACTCAGAAAACTTTCCTTTAAAGAAACCCCTGAAAGCTTTTCGTGAAGTCCCTTTTTCGACCGTTTCCCGCATCAAGACTTTGAGTTCTTTTGCTGTCTCAGGATCCGTGGTGTGGCCGAAAAGTCGAGGCTGGGAGTCGTATATCAACTCGCCGTTTTTTGAATCATGCGCAGACTGAACCACATAGGGCTGCATCATGGCCCCGTCGTTAGCGATACTCGCTGCGATCAATGCCCCCTGGAGTGGGGACATCCGGTTTTCCAAGGTATAGCCAGAAGCACTTTCAGCCAGACTCCAAGCATCATCTACAATTCGGGCAGTTCCTTCTTGAATAGGGAGGTCAGACGGAATTTCTCGATTAAAGCCAAACCTCTCTGCGTAGTCCTTAAGCCTTTCTGAGCCCAAGCTAAAAGCACCTATTTTTCCGAAAACCGTATTCACGGAGCGTCCGAACGCTTCTCGGAGAGTCATCTGTCGAGCCCAGCGCCCAGCCGATTCCCGAAGAACATGAGATTTGTAGAGTGTGTGATTACTTCCAGTGAACGAGATGAGTGTGTTCCCAGAAAAGTTCTTTTCAGCAATCGCGGCGGCTGCAGTGACCACCTTGAAAATCGATGCGGAGGGAAAAGTCGCCCTGAGCGCCAAATTTCCAAGCGATTGACTTTGTTCCGCATCATGGGAGTGACTTACGAGGGAGAGGACCTTCCCAGTCTCCGGCTCAACCGCCACAAAAGCCCCGTAATCGGGAGAGTAGCGGGAAAAAAGCGCCTCCATTTCGGACTGCAGAAGGGGATCGATCGTTAACGAGAGCTGAGCATCAACACTACGTCCATCTAAGTCCAGCCGAACGCT
>JACCDO011813070.1_pt1 | contig 13151 bp, 13 predicted proteins | sample 7446101 | NCBI WGS metagenome assembly JACCDO01 (sample SAMN15323440, study PRJNA562643) | freshwater metagenome | isolation source: river surface water | place: USA:Blue River Watershed | collected 2017-08-16
ATTAATATGTAAAATTTATAGAGATACTTGTGGAAGAGCAAAGATATGTATTATGGGAGATGTGAAGCAGTGTATAAATATATATATTGATGCAAATGAAAATTACATTTTATATGCAGATAAATTATTCAATTTCAATAGTTTTGAGTTTGAAAGATTATCTTTATCAACATCTTTTAGATTAACAAATGAAGTCGCAAATTTTTTAAATAAGTGTGTTACAAAAGACAATAGAATTAAAACAATCAAATCTGGTCCTGTTATTGATTATGTTATTTGTGACAGTTTTTGTGTAGATTATATCTTCAAAACAATCGACGACTTATTAAAAAATGGTTATGTTAATGAAGACATTTTTATTTTAGCACCATCAACAAAAACTTCTTCAACGCCAGTTAGAATATTAGGAAACGCTTTATCGGTTGAAGGATATGATATTTATGTTTCTTCTGATAATGAAAAAATAGATGTCGATGTTATAAAAAATAAAATAATTGTCTCGACATTTAATTCTGTTAAAGGATTAGAAAGAAAAGTAGTTATCGTCTATAATTTTGATAATTCATATTTTGAATATTACAGTAAAGACACCAAGAATAAAAATATTTGTCCAAATATCTATTATGTGGCATTAACGAGAAGTAGTGAAAAATTAATAGTAGTTCACCATAATGAAAGCAAGACATTTCCTTTTGTCGACAAAGAATTGTTACCACTATATGTGAACTTTCCTTTAGAAAAAGACAGTAAAAATAAAAATGCTCCATCATTTAGTTCTCGTAGTTTTTCTGTAACAGATTTGGTAAAACATTTAAGTCACAGAGTTATTAAAGAAGGAATTTCGCGATGTGAATATGAAGAAATTATTTCACCAGCAAGAAAAATAGATATTCCAGTAAAAACAATACAAGGTAAATGCTATGAAAATGTCAGTGAAATTACAGGAACATTAATACCAGCATATTATCAGTATATAACTCAAGATGTTATGACTATTATAGATAATGTATATGACGACACAATTAGTGAACTACTAAAACAATGCACTCAATATATTAGCAGGAGAGATGGTTATGTGTATAGAACAAGACAAATAGTTGACTATAATTGGATTACAGAAGAAAATATGAAGAAGTGTATGAAGAGGTTGAAAATTATGATTAGTGAAAATGCTGAATACGAAGTACCAATGTCATTCAATATTATTAATGGTTGTGTCGATTGTATCGATATCGTCGACGGTGTATGTAATCTATTTGAATTTAAATGTATAACTGAATTAGATAAAAGCCACTATTTGCAATTAATTACATACATTTATCTTCACTACAATTATTGTGATGAATTATTAAGTAGAACAAATTTTTCTCATGAAGAAAATGACGTCATTCAAGTCATTATTGGTACGTATACTTATTATGGTGTTATTAGCGAATTAATTGACGATGACGTTGTTTTATCTAACTGTACACGAGATATCGCATGGAACAAATGTTTCTTTTGTAGAAAAGCAATTAAAATATGCAATTGTTGCACGATGTTTAATGATGATATTATTTGCTCTTCATCAGATATTTTAATTAATTACACTATAAAAAAAGTAAAATTATATCGCAGTATAAAAGAATTTAATTATTATCTTTACAATATTCTCGATGATAATTTAATTCGAATTGAAATAACAAGAGAAGAAGCAGAAAGAACAGTTAATTATTTGATAGATAATAAAATAAATAAAAGAGATGAGTTATTTGATGATTTTATGCAAGAACAATTGATATCGCAATATAATTATGGACACAAAAATATGAATAAATTACTACAAACAATTGTTACTAATATTGGTTTATTTAAATGTACACGATTATGGGAATTTTATAAGGGCAGTTACCACTCGTTGGTAGTCGATACTGAAACAGATGGTCGTAATAAAATAATTCAAATCGCGTGGAGTATATACGATGAACACTTACAATTAATTAAGAAAAAAGCATATTTAATAAATGATGGAAGCGACAGTATTGACTTTTTTAAGAAATTTACTATCGAAAAAATAAGACAAGAAGGTGTTAAACCAGAAATAGCAATGACTGAATTCGCGAAAGATGTAAAAGCAAGTAAATATATAGTTGGGCATAATATTTCATTTGATGTTGGTAAAATTAAAAGATATATCGATTTAGGAGACATTCAAACGGTGTGCACAATGAGATTATCAAAAGATTTATTTGGAAAAGTACCAAAATTAGATGTTTTGTATTCATACTTATTTGGAGAAGAAAGAAAAGTAGAAAATTGCCATGTAGCAGATGGTGATGTCGCTGATACATTTGATTGTTATAAAGAATTAATTAGTCGTGGTGTAATAAAAATTTAATTATTTATTTAAAATAAATAATTATTATAAATTATTGTTGATTATATAACAAAATAATGCTACGAAATAATATATGAATCTTAGTGCAGAAGAACGACAAAAAAAATTATTACAAATATTAAAGCGTTTAGACGAAATAAATAATCTTTTAATGACTTTACCACATATACATCAAGACAATCGAAAAAGATTGGAAGACGAAGCCGACTCTTTATTTATGAGTAGAAAGATATATGATCCTGATTATATAAAATATTTTTCGGGAAAAAAAATAACGGATATAAATAAAAATACCGATTTAAAAATATTATTAAAAGAATTAAAGGAACAAAAACATAATTTAAATTATATTTCTTCATATTTTAATAACAATAAAATACTATCGTGTATATATAATGGCTTTATTACTATGGCTCTTTTCATAATTAAAAACAGAAAAGAATTAGATGTAGATATCAATTCTTGCTATGAAAATCAACGCACACCATTACAAACTGCCATTTATAAAGGGTTTCAGCGGTGTGATGAAAATAATTGCAATGCACAACAAGAACAAATAAACCTAATATTAAATAATACTATTTTTTTTGGTATTAATAAGATACAAAATTTGAATTTTGGCGAATTGATAAAAAAACTTCTTGATTGTGAAGAAATAGATATTGATAAGACATATTTTGATGAAGTGTATGGTCAACATTTTACTGCAACTGAACTTGCACTCCTTGTATATGATTTTGATACATTAAATATTATATATAATAAAAAAGGTGTGTTAAAAGTTTCACATGACTTTATTATCACAGATAATTATGGTGATAAATTTGACATAACAAAAACATATGCATGGTATCATAACGAATATAGAATTAAAACACGTGGAGACAAATCAATTGATGATGTTACTTATTTTCCGGAACTTTTAAAAAATGATGGAGAAATTATGAAAGTAAATAAACAAAAAATACTACCATTATTAAATAAAAATGGCGGTATAAAAAAATATAAATTGATACCAAATAAACAATAATTAGTCACGGTGTAATAAAGATATAATTATTTATTTTAAATAAATAATTATTTCTGTTCTGCTTTAATTATAATATTCGCTGTTATAGGACAACCGATAATTAAACATCCACTTTTTTTCAATTCTTCAACATCGTTAAAATTTATAACAGAATATTCTGACAAAATAACACTAATTTCTTTATTATCATCAATTCCAGTAAATAAAACATAATCTGGTTGAGATACTACAAAATATGGTCCTGTAAAACAATAAATAGTCATCATATTATATACATAATTTATTTTTGAAATAATTTTTATCGTGTTGAAAAAAATTGTTTCATTTCAATGTCAAAACATAACTTGCTCCTTCTACAAGTTGTTCTGCTTTGTTAACACAAGACAATTTTCCATCTTCAGCCCAATGCTTTAAAACTGCAACACCTGTTTTTTTACCAAATGCTTGTTTTTTCATCCTCTCAATAAATGCTTCAAAAGTCTCATCTTTTTTTATAGAATCTTTTTCAGGCACACTTTCATCACAAAATTCACCACAACTACACATATATATATTTAATTGTTTTGATTCCATTTGTTCAGAGAAGATTATATAAATATAAAATAATGGATTTATTAGACACTTAATATTTCAATTTTTTCTATTAAAATAATTTTAATTATTAAATAAGTAAAATTATTCTAATAGAAAAAGAATTTAATATCATGATTTGGAACTTTAGAAAATGGTTTAAAAAATGGTTTGCGACGATAATAATCGGAAAGTTCAGCAAATTTACTCAGTGTAAAATAATTACCAAGATTTTTTAATTTTAAATCTTTTGAAGAATTAAAATCGATTGTAGCAGAACCATTCATCATTTTAATCAACTTATCGCTTCTATAAGGCAACATAAATTTGAATTCATTAACAGGTGGTCTGTGCTTTTCAAGTGTATTAAAACAAAGACTACCAAATTCAAGTTCTCCGTCATCAAACCATCTCAACAATTTTAATCCATTTTGACATATTAATTCCACACAAATTTTCTTATATAAATAATTTCTAAGAAGAATGTTTAAACCCCAGCATGATAACTTTTCATATTTTCTTAAAGCATTTTCTAAACTATTTGAATTAATCGCTACTTTTATTTGTTCTGAATCATATTTAAAATCGTCATATTTTATAAGTTCTGTAAAAAAATCACTGAATGTGATATTTGCCAAATCCAAATAATAAACTAATAATGTAAGAGTAAAAAACAAATGATATGAATAAGAAGTACCTAAACTATCTTTTAAAATATTAAATGTTTTTGCTTTTATTTGAATGTCTTCATCTGTCAAACGTTTATCATCATTAACAATTTGTTTAATCATATTAATTTTTTCGTTTGAAATAAGATTATTCATAACTAAATTATATGAAATATATTTACGTTAATTATTTAATTATTCAATTTTTTTGGTAGTTAAAAAATTGATTTTTTAAAGCACTGATAAATATATTAAAATTGGATATAATAACAATGACCAAAAAAATCACTTTCACTTTCGAAATGTTTTTTGCTGTTTTCAATTTTGTCGTCAGAACAGCCACAGAACTCTCTCCACAATTTACAGAAGAAGAAATCAAAAAATTTTATGATGCGTTTGCCGATCTTGTCAAAGATTCAACAGATGAAGGAGAATTAATTTTTTTCTTTTACATGTTTTCCAGAAGTCTCTTGTCGGGCTATGATTTTGGGCCAGATGTTGTCTGTGAAGCATTTGCTGAAGCCAAGAAAGATGAAAAAAATGTTGAACTTAAGGAATCAAATGAATATCTGAACAATTTTTCATTTCTTGGACTAATTCCTGAAGTTGATCCAAGACCAATCAGTGAAGAAGAATGATTCACTTCACTTTAAAAAAGAAAACAAAATTTTTTTTGCTTTCTTTTTTATAATGCAATACATATTATTAAGTAAATAATTTATCATTGTATTGATTAAAAACAAAAACAAAAGTAAAAAATATATTTTTTGCTTTTGTTTTTTCCAGAAATGGTTTCAGTTTGCTTTGACAAAGAATGTTGCGTTTGAAGGCAAACCCATGAACAAGTATCCATCGGAACTCAATTTTTCAATATTGTCGGGAACATTGATATATTCCTTTGTTAAAATCTCATATTTTGATACCACGACATCAATGTGATTTCCAAACGTATCAAAGCCGATAATTTGAAAGCGACCATCATCACTACAAAAAGAAACGTTTAAATAATCATTAGAACAAAAAACAATTTTACGAATAACATGGCCTTCCATAACTTTGCAAAATATTATATAGTATTAAGATATAATGGATTATCAGTAATTTACTTTTTCAATTTTTTTTACTAAATGTCAAATGGATTTTGTTCAAAACAAAGATAAAATATTTTTGTTTTAAATTTTTCGAATTGAAAAGAACTATTTTCCACATTTGTAAAAAGATTTGATTTTATTTGCCACTTCAATGTGTTTTTTCTCGTCAATGTTTTCTAAACTTGGAATTGTTTCAAAATCAACCTTGTAATCAGCAAATGTTTTTATCGGAACAAAGTTTTCTGAATTAAATAATGCTCTGTAATCAATGGTCTCTGAACCGTTTTTTTTTGATTTGTCAAATTTGTCAAACATGACATTAATTACGAAATTAGATGTTTTATTCATGTAATCTACGTCAGTTGTGAAATTTGAATCAGATTTGATTTCATAGTCATATTTGAAGTCAGGCTCCAACAATCCCATTAAAAGCCATTTAATGATCCATGCGTCCATTTTTGAAACATCAACACCAATTGCTCGAGCAATTAGTCTAATTGTGGCTAATGTCAATTTCTTAATGTCATCAGCATCCTTCTCAAAGGCGGTAATCATTTCAATCATACCATGAGACAACATTTCATACTTTATGTCTTTGCTTGGTATTTTGAATCGTAGACCGGTCACTATGATGCATGACGCTTTTCTTTCGTTTCCAATCATAACATATCCACTTTGTATCAAACTGAAACAATAACTCCATCTGTCACATTTTTCAATCTTGTTAGTGACATCTTCGAAATTTGGCACACAAATCTTAATATTTTCGTCTTCGGTTGTAATACCACTGATTTCAATAGTGTAAAAATCAATTATTTTTATCACAGGAGTGTCTTTAAAACAAAGAATGAGCAACTTTGGTTCTGGTGTTAATTTAGAAAAAGACATGAGATTATAAAGTGCAAAAATAATGCATTTATCAGTATTTTATATTTTCAATTTTTTACCGAGCATAAATTATAGTTGATATTTATCTAAAAGTAAAAAAATGATTATTAATCATATAAAATAATAATTAATATAATGTAATTATCATGGATGAATTATACGAACAAATAGAAAATGGTCTATCTATACATGACGCCGAGAAGTCAATTATTAAACTTACACAATTTAAATTATCAGACGAATATGAATTACCTGAATTACCACTACTTTCTTTAATTTTTGACAAGTATAAAACAGACGGATATAATATGCTTAATCGTATATTTCCATTATTAAACAATGAGTTTAAAGCGCAATTATTAAATTGTAAACTTAACGAAACACATCCTATTGAATACTTTTATACAAGAGTCGCAATGTGTTCTCTCATAGACACATTTGATTTTATTGAAAAGTATTATAAAAGAGACTTTGCGATGATTTATAAAATTAGAATTTATTCTGAAATAGAATGTATATTAGATTATGTTATAATAAATAACTATGTTAAAGAATTAGTTTCTGCATTAAATAAATACAAAGTAACATTTGATGAATTTGATTTTTCTATTCCATTGCTAAAATGCGATGATTATGAAATAGATGCGACATTGTTAATTTCATATATCAAAACAATTAGTCGTGTATAACTTTTAATAATAAAATTATAAATTTATAATTTTATTATGATACGTGCAAATAAAATAACTTAGATAAAAGACGTTGAGTAATAATATAAAATGGTGCACTCATATATTTATTTAATACAGGTATGTAAACATATTGGTACTAAAAAATATAAAATAGGGAAAACGACGCCAGCAACCGATTCTCGCAAGATTGACCGATTTATGTCATATCCGAAAGGAAGTGAACCACATTTATTAAGGAGTGTTCCAACAGATCAAGTAACAATTATTGAAGACATGATAATTGATGTATTTAATAAGAGGTTTGAATTATTTGAAGGACGTGAATGGTTTATCGGAGATAAAAAAGAAATGATAAAGATAATAGAAACAATAATAGAAGAAAATATTACAGACAAACATATTAAAGATAATAATACGGTAAAAGAACAAGGTGATATAGGTGATGGCGGTAATGATAGTAAAAAAATATTTAAATGTAATAATTGCGACTATTCTACTAATAGGAAAGATACATTAAATCGACACATCAATTCGAAAATATGTCTTCGGAAACAAGAAACCCATTCTTGTCACGACTGTAAAACAAAACCATTTGCTACTAAAAGTTCTTTAAATAGACATTTAAAAACAAAAAAACACTTTGATAGAATAAAAATAAACAATTCAAAAAACGTTATTGTCGGTAGTGACAATTCAATTGTGGACAATTCTCACAATAGTCATGTCGTTATTAATACTTTCCTTGATAACGATTTATCTTTTTTATGTGTCGACGATATATATTATGTTCTTAATAAACAATTATCGGCATTATACGATTTAATTATAAGAACTAATTTTAATGGAAAAAAAACGGATAGCAAAAAATGGATATTGACAGATATCAATGTTATCATTGACGAATTATTAGCGAAAAAAATAGATGACATCGAAGAAATTATCGAAAAATATAAAAGTCAAGTCCCTGAAAAGGTTATAGAAAAAGTATTGGAAGCAATTGACACAGCAAAATACAAACGTAATAAAATAAAAGATGATTGCGATAAAATAGAAGCGAAAAAACTAATGGTGAGAAATTTAAAATTATTATTATATAATTATCGAGATGTCGTGTTAAATACGACTAAATAATTAACGTATTATTATATAAAAAATATAATCATACATTAAAGCAAAAGTATGGGTTTTACAAAAAACGATCCAGTCTATACAAAATTATATTATGAAAAAAATAAAGAAAGAATTCTGAACAAAATTAAACAAAAAGTTAAGTGTGACATACGCAATTGCGAAATGTCATACGGTTCATTGTCAACACATAATCGATCAAAAAAACATTTAACTGCTTTTAATTCATAGTCTTTTAGTAATTGAAATGAATTCTCGACATATGTCATTTTTTTTCAAGTTTATCATTGTAGATAATGTCCAAAACGTTTTTGTAGTCAAAAAAGCATCCATAAAAATTAATCGTTTTGCAGATTTTACGTGGTGAATAAAGTTATAAGTAAAACTATCTACTCATATTTTTAATTAATAACATTAATTAAAAATATTGGAATCAAATTATTTTTTTGATAATTCATCAATTTTTTTTGTAAATTCGAGTGCTGTAATATGTTTTTTTGTTTTAAAGTGTGTAGTTCGAGCAGTATGAAGATATTTTCCATGACAAATAGGACACTCAAATTTTTCATTCTTTTTGAGATTTATAGTTTCTTTATTTTTTTGGTAATAATTTCTCGAATATTCTAATTTATTTTCTATCGACGTCATTCTTAATAATTAATAACATTTCTTTTTAAATATTTTATATGCAAATAATATTTTACTAATTTTTTATTTGTAAATTATATAGAAAAAATAAAAATGAAACATAATAAAAAAGAACTTGCGAAAAAATTTTCCCCTAAAATTATTGTTCAGTCAGTTGAGGCATATGATAGTGGTACAAAATATTCGTACAAATGGATTGGTTTTAATTATTACAGGGAATTATTTGAATGTATGAAAAAAACAGATGATAGAAATAGATGTGTCTCTGAAATGTTAAGAGGTTGTGTTAAACCATATTTTGATATTGACTATGATATGACAAAAAGAATTCCTATATCAAAAAAAGAAATGGATGACATAATAGAAGAATTTATTGATGAAGTTATTGATTATATTAAAGAAAAAGGTTTCACTATTACAAGAAAAGACATAGTTGTCGGAACAAGTCATAAATTAATAGACTCGAAATATGTGAAATTTAGTTTTCATATTATCATCTCTCCTCTAAAATATAATTTGCTCTATGAAAATCAAGAACACGGGACAATTAACACTGCTTGTGATTTTGTTCATGTCTTATACAAAAAAGATAAAAAATGGAAAGATTTTATAGACGGTCAGATGTATGATAAGGAACGTACATTGAGAATGTTTTTAAATAATAAAAATCCCCTTGACGAAAATATTAGATTAGTTGAATTTGATAATAAAACTATGAAATCAATCACATTTGACGAATACAAACGGACAATCATAACTTATATCGATGCAAAAAAAGAAACGTTTTACATTAAAACAGGTAAAAGAATGAATCCGATGAATTGTTTCAAAGAAATTAAAGAACAGCCAGAAATAAATTGTGAAAAGAAAAAAGAATATGTGTTCGATGGAAAAATCACGAGCAATAAAGATTATTTTAAAAACATTGTAATGGCTTTACCAATGTATCATTGTTTACATTTTAATAATCGTTCAAAAATCGGAATGGCTCTAAAAAATCAAAGTATTGAAGACAGAATTAATTATTTTGATATTTTCCTTGAATTTGGATTACAAAAATATCCAGTAGAACTTCATGAAGATAAAAAGAAAAAATTGTTGACATGGTGGAATTCTTACAATCCTAAATATATGAAGAATAATATAAAAATTGGTTCACTCATCTATATTCTCAAGAAAGAAAATAGGGATTTATATGACAAAATAAATCGTTCCAGAAAGGAGTTAAATAAAAAAATCGCAACAAAATTTTATAATTCGGACCCAACTAAATATTGTGGAGAAATTATTAAATATAACGATAAGAGAACGAGACAATTTGTAATTAATAAAAAATCTCGTGGATTTATTGTTAGCGCTGGTACAGGCCTTGGAAAAACAACGACAGGTTTTGGGCAAATAAAAAAACATAATGAAGGAGAAAAAATATTCTTGAATTATGAAAAAAAATATGAAAGGATTTTAATAATCACTTATCGTAAGACATTATGTGGAAAATATTATTCAGATTTAACTTCTATGGATTTTAAATTGTATTCAGACATCAAAGGACCAATAAGTGAGGACAAAGTTATTGTTCAATTAGATAGTTTACATCGTGTCGAACTCGAATCTTATGATTTAGTGGTTTGTGACGAAATTGAGTGTGTCCTTTCGCACTTTAATTTCGCCAAAATGAGAAAGAAAAAATACAACAAAATGAATTTTATTCATCATTTACAAACTGCTAAAAGATTGATGTTTATGGATGCTTTTCTATCAGTTAAGTCATTTGAAACACTTTCTCACATTATCAATTTAAAAGAAATTACATACATTGAAAATTCATATCAAATCATCAAGAATTGGAAATTAACTTTTGTTAATAATAAAGAAATTACTGATAGAATAAAAAAAGAAAAAAATCGTGTCTTTATTTCTTCAATGTCAAAATCTATATTAGAAACGATTGCGAAAAATGTTCCAGATATTTTGCTCTATACAAGTGACACAAATGAAAAAGATAAAATTAATGATATGAAAGATGTAAATAAAACATGGTTAAATAAATCAGTTGGTCATACAGGTACAATTGAATGTGGAATCGATTGCACTATTCCAAATCAATTTGTTATTTATTGTTTCGCGAATAATACGACAAGTTCCGTTACAAGTTTACTACAAATGATGAGAAGATGTCGACACCCACTTGTAAAAGAAATTGTTATTTGTTATGAACATAACGAAAATGTTGAAAGTACACATTTAGATATTGAGTCTATCGAAAATTTAATTAAATACAATTTAGCGTCATGCGAACTGTCGTCTTCTTTAGAATTAGATGTATATGTCGATAAAAATAAATTAGCAATTACAAAAGATTTCAATTATTGGTTACATGTTTATAACGAATTAGAGACAAATTTAAATAGAACTTATTTTCTCGAGATTTTGGTTTATTTAGCGAAGAAACAAGGAATGATTGTATCTTTTAGCGAAGATTATAATGATGTAGATGAAGAAATAAAAAAAGAGATTTGTAAAGATTCTAAAGAGAAAAAGAAAAAAGAACTAAATGAATTAGCGATAGTTGACAACGTTATTTCCACAGACGAATTTGAAAAACTTAAATCTTCTAAAGAATTAGATGAAGCACAGAAAATACAAATAAAATTAAAATCGGCATTATTGCGATATAAATATTCTTCTAAACAATATTTGGAATTAGGTGATGATGACAGAAAAATATTACTGAAATTTATATTAAAAGAACAAAATTATTCAACATGGAAAATAGCATCGGTTATTTCTGGAGATGACATTAACAAGAAATTAAATAAGTTACAAATTAGTGACATTAAAAATAGAGATTTGCAGAAAGAACCAAATTTTAAATCAGTTTACGCTAAATGCTTATTAGCAAATGAATTAGTGAAAACGATTGGTTACGATTCAATTAAAGACGATAAGAAAATAGATATTAAGGATATTAATACAAAGTTTGTAGAGAACACGAAAAGAATAACTGACATTTACAATGTTACTAATAAATTGAATAAAACGAAATACAATAAAATAAATATTCAGACAATTAATACTATTATTAAAACAATTGGACTAAAATTGAAACGTTTTTATTCTGTAAAAAATAGTGTGCGGAAACAATTATATAAAATCACGGACATAGTTGATTGGGACAATAAAATTTACCCAGAATTAGACGGTAAATTAAACTGCTCTGAACCACTATTTATAGAAGAATAATGACAAAAAATAACATAGAATTTTCATAAAAAAGTTAATATTAATAGAAAATTTTATGTTACAATATTACGAGTAACAATGATTATAACAAATAACAATCATTGTTACTTGTAATATTGTAACACAGCATTTTCATATAAAAGTTAATATTAATAGAAAATGCTGTGTTACAATCATTTTTACTTGTAATATTGTAACACAGTATTTTCATATAAAAGTTAATATTAATAGAAAATGCTGTGTTACAATATTACAAGTAACAATGATTGTAACACAGCATTTTCTATTAATATTAACTTTTACATGAAAATGCTGTGTTACAATATTATGAGTAACAGTGATATTGCGACATAGAATTTTCTATTAATATTAACTTTTAGATGTAAATATTATAATTAACACTGTATTCTTTCAGGTTGACAGTATAATTTTTAGATTTTCGACATATTATTATATAAAAAATATAATCATACATTAAAGCAAAAGTATGGGATTTGAAAAAAACGATCCAGTTTACACAAAATTATATTATGAAAAAAATAAAGAAAGAATTCTGAACAAAATTAAACAAAAAGTTAAATGCGAAATATGTAGATGCGAGGTATGTTATGGAGCACTTTCTGCATATAATCGATCAAAAAAACATTTAACAGCACTTACATTTATTGACGAAATTAACGAATCAACAAGTATTAAATCGTGTTAAAGATATTTATTTTTTAATAACAATAAATATCTAATTGCGACATATAGTAGTCATAAAAATTGAACTTATAATATATTGAATGTATTACATAATATTAATTACTATCAATA
>JACCDO011068332.1_pt1 | contig 13149 bp, 4 predicted proteins | sample 7446101 | NCBI WGS metagenome assembly JACCDO01 (sample SAMN15323440, study PRJNA562643) | freshwater metagenome | isolation source: river surface water | place: USA:Blue River Watershed | collected 2017-08-16
CCAACAGCTCAGCTTCTACTTTTAAACGGGAAGTTACTTCAAGTTTCACTTGTATCTCAGCTGCAAGCTTAGCTACTCGCTCTTGCTCTAGTAATACTAGTGACTGTTGCTTCTCGTGCTCTAACTGTGCGAGTAACTCGGCTTCCTTCTTGGCACGTGCTTCGTTATCTAGTTTGACTCTCTTCTCTGCTGCAAGTTTCGCTACTCGCTCTTGCTCGAGTAGTAGTGAAGACTGTTGCTTCTCGTGCTCTAACTGCGCAAGTAACTCGGCTTCTCTCTTGGCACGTGCTTCCGATTCAATCCTGACTTGCTTCGCAGCTTCTAGTTTTGCTACTCGCTCTTGCTCGAGTAGTAGTAACGACTGTTGCTTCTCTTGTTCTAACTGCGCAAGTAACTCAGCTTCCTTCTTGGCTCGTGTCTCCGCCTCCATCTTCACCTGTTTCTCGGCTTCTAACTTGGCAACTCGCTCCTGCTCTAATTGTAGTAACGACTGTTGCTTCTCCTGCTCTAACTGTACAAGTAATTCAGTATCTATCGTTGCACGTGCTTCTGCTTTTACCTTCGCCTCTTGTTTCGCTACTCTTTCTTGCTCTAGTAGTGCTAATGATTGTTGCTTCTCCTGCTCTAGTTGCGCTAATAACTCGGCTTCCTTCTGTGCTCGTCTCTCAGCTTCTAACTTAGCTACTCGCTCTTGTTCAAGTAATACTAACGATTGCTGTTTCTCATACTCCAACTGAGCTTGTAATTCGGCTTCCTTCTTTGCTCGTTCAGCAGCTTCTTTCTCAGCTTCTAACTTGGCTACTCGCTCTTGCTCCAGTAGTAATTGTAGTTGATGTTTATCACTAGCATATTGATCTGCTAACTCGGCTTCCTTCTTTGTGCGTGCCACTACCTCTAACTTGACTCTCTTCTCAGTCTCTAGCTTGGCTACTCGCTCTTGCTCTAGTAGTAGTAACGACTGTTGTTTCTCTTGCTCTAACTGCGCTAGTAACTCGGCTTCCTTCTTTGCATGTGACTCAGAATTTACCTTCGCATTCTTTTCTGCTTCTAACTTGGCTACTCGCTCCTGTTCAAGTAACACCAATACCTGATGTTTTTCGCTATCAATCTGTGCCAACAGCTCAGCTTCTTTCTTTGCACGTGATTCTTTCTCTAGTTTCACGTTCGACTCTGCCTGCAGCTTAGCTACTCGCTCTTGCTCTAGTAGTGCTAATGATTGTTGTTTCTCCTGCTCTAACTGTGCAATTAACTCAGCTTCTCTCTTGGCACGTGCTTCAGTTTCAATCTTGACTTGCTTCGCAGCTTCTAGCTTCGCCACTCGCTCTTGTTCTAGTATTGCTAGTGACTGGCGTTTCTCATGTTCTAACTGGGAACGTAATTCTTCTTCATACTTCATTCGTCTCTCGGCCTCTAGCTTAGCTTGCTTCTCAGCTTCTAGCTTCGCTAGTCTTTCTTGTTCTAGAAGTATTAGCGATTGCTGCTTTTCGTGCTCTAATCGAGTAACTAACTCCGCTTCCTTCTTTGCACGAGACTCGGCTTCTAGCTTAGCTTGCTTCTCAGCTTCTAGCTTTGCTACTCGTTCTTGCTCAAGTAGCACGAGTGATTGCTGCTTTTCGTGCTCGAGTCGAGTAACTAACTCCGCTTCCTTCTTTGCTCGACTCTTCGCCTCTAGCTTCGCTACTTGTTCTTGTTCTATGAGTAAAAGTGACTGTTGTTTCTCATACTTTATTTGCGCTAGTAACTCGGTTTCCTTCTTAACGCGTGCTTCGACCTCTACTTTCACCTGCTTCTCGGCTTCTAATTTTGCTATTCGTTCTTGCTCTAGTAACACAAGTGATTGTTGCTTCTCGTGCTCTAATTGCGCAAGTAACTCGGCTTCCTTCTTGTCTCTCCTCTCAACCTCTAGCTTCGCAACTCGCTCGTTTTCCAGTAATATTGCCATTTGTTGCTTCTCATATTCTAACTGCGCAAGTAGTTCAGCTTCCTTTTTTTCTCTTCTTTCTGCTTCTAATTGTGCTTGTGTTGCCGCTTCTATCTGTTGTCGCTCATACCCATTCACTGCATTTATATCAACAGGAGAATTTTGTATCGCAGCTTTAATACTCTTGGTGTCCACATGATATGTTCCTCGGTAACTAGCTGATGACAACGTGCTCGTTGCAATGAGTATATGATACGCTTCCGTTGACAGGATTAGGTCCAGCTTGTACTTGGTTATTGCATCTTCTATCTCATACCTCAAGTTCTTGTATAGTACAAGCTCTTGATTAACCTTGGCAACATCCGCCTTGACACTTTCTACTTGTACTTGCATCAAGGTATTCTCGTATTGTAACTGCTTTATTAGATCATGAGCATTCAACTCTCTTCTGTTGATCATATTCGAGGTGATGTGATCATCCGTAACGATCTCAACTACTTCAATGACTTGCTTGGGCGGAGTGAAGGAGTGGTTCACAGTGGAGTTAGTGCAGGTATTCTTACTTACTTCAATTTTACTAAGTAACTCTTGTTCCATTGTATTCAAGCGGGATATCTCATCCATAGCAGCTCGTTCTGCTTGTTTAAACAAATGTCGTTGAGATTCTAATTTTGATAAAAGAAATTTCTTATCCATTGGAGCTGTTGTCTCCGTGAGATTTCCCGTGAACATATTATTCAATACATCGCTGTACATTTCTTTATACAACGACAGGTTCTTAGTCTCATTCTCAAGCTTCGCATTCAAACTATTCACTAGGTTGAGGTTACTGGTTCGTTCTTGTTCTAATTGTAGTAACGACTGTTGCTTCTCTTCCTCCAACTGAACAAGTAATTCCGTATCTATAGTTGCACGTGCTTCTGCATCTGCTTTAGCTTGAAGCCTCGCTTCACGCTCTTGCTCTAGTAACACAAGTGACCGTTGCTTCTCTTGCTCTAACTGCGCAAGTAACTCGGCTTCCTTCTTTGCTCGTTGCTCCGCTTCTAACTGTACTTGCTTCTCGGCTTCTAGTTTCGCTACTCGCTCTTGCTCTAATAGTGCTAAGGCCTGTTGCTTCTCTTGCTCTAACTGCGCAAGTAACTCATCTTCTTTCTTGGCTCGTCTCTCCGCCTCCAACTTAGCTTTTTTCTCCGCCTCTAACTTGGCCACTCGCTCCTGTTCAAGTAACACCGTGATTTCTTGCTTCTCATATTCTAATTGAGCCAATAACTCACTTTGTGCTTCCTGGAAAATAGTAAGTTCAGATTCCTTTTTATAGTGCGCATCTGCTTCTTGTTTAGCTTGCTTCTCGGCCTCTAACCGCGCTACTCGCTCTTGCTCTAGTAGTGCTAAAGACTGTTGCTTCTCCCGCTCTAACTGTTCAAGTAACTCGGCTTCTTTTTGGGCAAGTCTCTCAACCTCGAGCTTAGCTTGCTTCTCAGCCTCTAGTTTGGCTATTCGCTCTTGCTCCAATAGTAGTAACGATCGATGTTTCTCTTCTTCCAACTGAGCTTGTAACTCCGCTTCCTTCTTGACACGTGCTTCTGTTTCTAGCTTCAGCTGTTTCTCGGTCTCTAGCTTAGCTTTCCTCTCTTCATCTAGTAGTACTAGTGATTGCTGTTTCTCGTAATCAAACTGAGCTTGTAACTCAGCTTCCTTCTTGACACGTGCTTCTGCTTCTACCTTGATCTGATTCTCAGCTTCTAGCTTCGCTCGCTTCTCAGCCTCTAGGATTACTAGTGACTGCTGTTTCTCGTGTTCAAACTGAGCTTGTAACTCCGCTTCCTTTTTTACTCGCATATCAGCTTCTACCTTGATCTGATTCTCAGCCTCTAGCTTCGCTTGCTTCTCAGCCTCTAGGAGTACTAGTGACTGCTGTTTCTCGTGTTCAAACTGAGCTACTAGCTCGGCTTCCTTTTTTACTCGCATATCAGCTTCTACCTTCAGCTGATTCTCAGCCTCTAGCTTCGCTTGTCGCTCCTGTTCTAATAGTTCTAAGGACCATTGCTTCTCCTTTTCAAGCTGTGCACGTAACTCTTCTTCATTCTTCGCTCTTTTCTCAGCTTCAATCTGTACCTGCTTCTCAGCTTCTAGCTTAGCTTCTCGCTCCTGTTCTAACAGTAATAACGCCTGCTGCTGTTCGTGTTCTAACCGAGCTACTAACTCATCTTCCTTCTTAGCACGTGCTTCTGCCTCTAACTTAGCTTGCTTCTCTGCCTCTAGCTTGGCTACTCGCTCCTGCTCAAGTAACACCGTGATTTCTTGCTTCTCATACTCTAAGTGTGCCAATAACTCACTTTGTGCTTCCTGGAAAACTTGTAACTGTTTGGACTGTTCTATTAGCACCGCTGAGTGATGCTTCTCTTCCTCTAACTGTGCTAGTAGTTCACTATCCTTTCTTACAAGCATATCCATTTCCATCTTAACATGTATCACTGCATCAGTAGCTGTAATCCGCTCTTGCTCGAGTAATACAAATAATTCTTGTTTCTCACTCTCTAACTGCGCAAATAACTCGGCTTCTCTCTTCATTCTTTCTTCCGCCTCGAACGCTACAAGGGCTTCGGCTTTCAATTTCAGTACCCTTTCGTCTTCAAGTAACGAATAAACCTCGTCTCTTTCAAATTCTAACTGCGCTATGAACTCTAGCTGAGCTTGATGAGATAGGGAGGAAGTAGTTGCGTTTTCTACTAGTGCTGCAGACTTCTGCTTCTCGTAGCCTAGTTGTATTAGCAAATCAGCTTCTACCTTTGCATGAGCGTCTGTCTCCAGCTTAACTCTCTTCTCAGCCTCTAGCTTTGCCTCTCGCTCTTGCTCGAGTAATACTAGTGATTGCTGCTTCTCCTGCTCTAACTGCGCAAGTAGCTCAGTCTCCTTCTTTGCGCGTGTCTCTGCTTCCAGCTGCATCAACTTGTCAGCCTCTAGCTTTGCCTCTAGCTTTGCCTCTCGCTCCTGTTCTAATAGCTCTAATGCCTGTTGCTTTTCGTACTCCAATTGAGCGAGTAGCTCAGCTTCCTTCTTTGCACGTGTCTCCGCCTCTACTTTCGCTACTCGCTCTTGCTCTAGTAGAAGTAACGACTGTTGTTTCTCGCGCTCTGCTTGTGCAATGATCTCCGCCTCCTTCTTAGCATGTGCTTCTTCCTCAAGCTTCAGTTTATTCTCTAGCTCTGCCTTTGCTACTCGCTCTTGCTCTAATAACACAAGCGACTGTTGCACTTCTAGATCCAACTTTGATAGTAAATCGGCTTCTTTTTTTGCACGCGCCTCTATTTCAAGCTTAGCTAGTTTCTCAGCTTCTAGCTTCGCCAACCGCTCTTGTTCTAGTAGTGCTAGTGCTTGTTGTCTCTCATGTTCTAACTGTGCTAGTAACTCGGCTTCCTTTTGCGCAAGCCTCTCAATCTCAAGCTTAGCTAGCTTCTCTGTCTCTAACGTCGCTATTCGCTCTTGCTCTAGTAATACAAGCGATTGTTGTTTCTCGTATTCTAACTGTGCGAGTAACTCGGCTTCTTTCTTTGCACGTGCTTCGGCTTCTACTTTCAACTGCTTCTCAGCTTCAAGTTTGGCTAATTGCTCTTGCTCTAGTAGTAGTAGCGACTGTTGCTTCTCAGCCTCCAGTTGCGCTAGTAGCTCAGCTTCTTTCTCGGCTCTTCTCTCGGCTTCAAGCTTCGCTACTCGTTCTTGCTCGAGTAATACTAGTGACTGTTGCTTCTCATGTTCTAACTGTGCGATTAGTTCAGCTTCTTTCTTATCACGTGCTTCTGCTTCTAGCCTCGTCAACTCAGTGGCAGATCCACCAGCAGATCCGCCAATACCTTTACTCTTCTTGCTCTTTGATTTGGTAATTTTGTCATCGTGGAAATACTTCAATATCTTGAGTTGTAACGACTTCTTTATACTGTCATCCTTCGCTGCGTCATCACTAATTGCTGCATCATCACTGGCCTCCTTGCGACTATCAACTGCATCTTCACGGAGTAATGCGTCACTCTCAACAGCCACTTCGCCCTCAACAATAGACTGGTTATGCGTGGTAAGTCCCATAAAATTAGTCAAACTTTCAACGACATTCATGAGTGTCTGCGGTACTCCTCCCGCAGCTTCAGGGCTAGCGTTCTGCTCATCAGGTGCGTCACTAAACAGTGTTTTAGTTACCTTCTGGACCTTTTTACTATTAATTACGTGGTTTTGCTTATAGGCGACCTTGTCTTCTTCTCTTTTACTCATTAAAGCTTGTCGGCTTATGTCTATACTACTAACTGTCTTGGGTGGTGATGCATTGCTTAGGGAAGAGAGGACTTTCTCGGACATGACTAGCTCTGCAGCATCATAACACGCATGCTCTGTTGTACTTAGTAATGTTTTATTAATTATTTCTTTGATTGCACCAACTGGTGGCACGCTTGGACTTGGGGATTGTAACTTCTTCGTAACGGATATTTGAATAGATGGTGGCAGTGACCCGATAGCATCCTCTAGCTTCTTCATGGTACTATTGTATTGGTGGCTGAATGTGTTGTGCGAGACTACTACATCAGTAGAAACTACTATGTCGTCGGTAGAGACCACTACATCAGTAGAGTGGTCATCGGAAGGGTTAAGTAGCTGTATAACATCGATGTCAATGGTGCTTGCAGCTGGTATCTCAACGGGATTTGGCTCAGGTTTGGGGTCATCTAACACGGGTTCCACAGTATCTACATGTTGATGCAACGCTTCAACGACATCGTCATTCCTTACAACAACATCACTACTTTCTTCGACATCATCGCCCATGAGAGCGGAAGCAAAGTCAATATACTCCGCAGTATCCGTTGGATTTACCTCGTCGACTTGATTTGTTACCACATTAACGGTCTCTGCAACTTGCATGCCAACCATTCTAGCTTCTGGCTCCACCTCTACTGATGCTAGCTCTGTTTGCAGTCGAAGCAAGATTCGTTTATTAAATCCCACGATCTCCGCGGGACCGCGAATGCGTGGCATCCCTATATCAATATTCATGTAACCGTTAGTACCTCGCTGTCCTTTTTTCCCCTTCATCCCCTTGGTTTTCAACGGATATTTACTCTTTTTCCCTCCTTTCTTACCTATTTCAACCTCGTTTTCAATGTTATGAAACACATTTTCTGGTGCACTAAAACTAGCCGTTCGACTTCCTCCTTCAAAGCCAGAATAAACCGTGTTCACACTGTTGGTAGACATGAAACTGCTGCCGGTATTGCGCACGTTATATCCCGAGTAAGCTGTTACAGCACTAGTAGTTGAAAGAAAACTTTGAAATCCGTTGTCAGAGTAAGCAGTGGCACCACTACCTGCGTGAGGGAAATTCTCCATTATGCGGCTTTTCAACAGGTACTCATGCACTCTCTCCTTGTAACGGCTATTATCCTCATCGTCGTCATCGTCAGTGTATTCATCGTTTAAATGAGTAATATAAGAGTCTAATGAGTTAATAGGAGGGTAATCTGTGCTATTCAACGCAGTAATTGCCTTGTTCACTGATAACGAAAGCTTGTCGTTGCTGCTGCCGACATCTAACGGCTTGATTGCACTCTTCTTGACACTAGTACGTGGTAATGGAGGTTTCCGTGCTCTTTCAGGGGTTAAAAATGTAGATATTTTACTTTCTTTGAGTGTTTTAAACCCGTTTTGAAGGTCGTTTAGGATAGATGGTGTGCTGCTGACATTGTCAACGGTCATCGCGGCACCTATTACTTGAGTAGGTGTCGTTGTAGGGGTAGTGCGAGCTTTATCTTCTTCAATTTCAAACATAAAATGATCGAATAAAACGTGATCAACCGTCTGACTTAGCTCGTAGATAAGCATGTAAGCGTGTTGCACCAGGATGTACTCCTCCGTGATCAAACGCACGATGTTATCACTGCAGTGATACCAATATAGCCCTGAGGGTGAGTAGGAGTGAGTGAGCGAGTAAGAGTGAGTGAGTGAGCGAGTAGGAGCGAGTAAGTACCTTCTTTAACAATGGTTATGAAATGCTTCGATGACTTCATACTTATATTTTCTGCTACTATTATCGCCCGCAGGTCGTAAGTAATGTACTGACTACTATCACTACTGTTGGTACTGATATGTATCTGTGTTGAGTAAGTTACTTTGGCTTCGTGATCATTTTGTACTTTAAAATGCTTAGTGAGTATGCGCGGATACCCGCCAACGGCATCATTACTCTGCCCTTTATGCTCGCAGCAGTTCACGCACAGCGAATGCAATTCGATGTGACTGTCAGAACTGTACGCGAGCTCCTGGTTATACATTTTGGTACCACATTTGTAGCATCTAAGTAAGTATAAGAGAGTAAGTGAGTAAGTAAGTCAGTGAGTGAGTGAGTGAGTGAGTGAGTGAGGTGAGTGAGTGAGTAAGAGAGGTACAACCTATCAATATTAGTTCCTTTCTTAAATGGGCTGTATTTTGGTGTGTTAGTTTTCTTTTTTAGTGGCGATTTAGTTGTCGGGGTGCTGTTGTTTGCGTGCTTACTATTCACAGCAGCTGTATGTGTGCGAGATGAAGCACTACCTCCTCCATTTGATGTTAATTTATCTAAAAGCACCTTAAGCAGTAATTGGAACAGTTCGTACCCACTATTCTGTGAATATATACTGCCACCGCCTACATAAATGAGTGAGTAAGTGAGTGCAAGAATAGGTTAATGAGTGAATGAATGAGAGATTACCTTCAATCATACCAATATGTGGATACTTTCGTTGGATTAGTTTTACTATATTTAAGGAATATGAGACCATCTCATAGCCATTCTTCCTTCCTCTTATGTCGTGTAATATCTTTAGTAACATGTTCGCTATATCATTGTCGGGGGATGGTATATTAGGATGATTGCGCCAGAATGTTGTAGCTGCGACGCCTAGTAATGAATAAAACAGTGAGTATGTGACTACATAAAGAGACAATAGATATTGCAATTAACCTTGTAAAATGGAATTAAAATAACAGTAAATTCCATTGTAATTATACAGCCCACAAGGTGCGACAAGATTATGCCGCTTCAAGAGTGGCTGGGTGTACATAGGCACCGTATACTTATGATTGCTACAGATACCTAAGAATATACAGTAAGTGGATAAGTACATACAAAAAAGAGAGTGTGTACGCAAGATAGACATTTAACGTATGCAAGGAGAGATTGAGAGAATCGGTACATGTAGTCTGATCCCGTATCGTCTGCTGTAAAGAGAACACTGCTCTATTATGATGATCAGTAGACAGCATGGCTCTGTTCCGGTATGGCGCCAAACTACTATCGCTGCTAGTGTCACTCATTCCAACATTTCTTTCTGATTTACTCTCTTATTTTTTTGTAATTTTCCAACAGATTTTTTTTTCCACCTCGGCGGTTTGGTACCGGTGACGGTACCTCAAGTTGAAGTTTGCCTTTATTAGACTTAGTTCCGTATTTGTAAGCTGGTATTACAGGTGCAGAGTTAAATATCATTTCACATACAACGCCGCATGAAATGATATTTAACTCTGCACCTATAATACCAGCTTACAAATACGGAACTAAGTCTAATAGCCTTCCTCATTCGCTTCCTTGCTCACTCACTCACTCACTCCAAGAGAAGCCTTAGTTTCACTCGTAATTATAATACAATTTACATAATATGCTCGTTAGAACCAACTGTTGGATTTTTGGTTTAATTGCTTGGCTAATTTAGCGAAGTCATTAGCACTAGGTGAGTGAGTGAGTAAGAGTGAGTGAGTAAGTAAGTAAGTCAGTGAATGAGTGCGTAAGTAAGTAAGAGTGAGTGAGTAAGAGCGAGTGAGTGAGTGAGAGTATCTCATGATACCTATTAGCTAACTCTGCAGTCTTATCATTAACCTGACGCAGCTTCTCTCCTCTTTCATGTAACTTTTCTTTTGTTTCATTCATAGAAGCCATGACTCCAGCCATGGCACCGCCGGTATTACTATCCGTTTTGCTTGCAATATTACTTTTACTACCGAATAATTCTTTCTTTAGATCAGCTTTCTTCTTGTTATCAGCTGCAGCTGCTGCTGCAGACGTCGCACTATGCAACATCTTCGTTTCCTTTAATGAGTAAGTAAGGAAGTGAGTGAGTGAGTGAGTGAGTGAGTGAGTGAGTAAGTGAGTGAGTGAGTACTTTGAGCATATAATTCTTATGAACAATGATATTGAAACAGGAGTCACACGCCCTTTGCTGAGTACCCTCCAGTACCACCCTTTTCTTGGAGCAATCGTCGCAGCATAACACATTACAGATGCGACAATGATGTTGTCGTCGAAATAATGAGAATGATGTGGTGCATAAGACACACAGCGAGCTAGTACTGGTGGCTATTGTCTCACTAGTATTCTCGTACATGTTAGCCGTTAGATGTAAAGCATCGGCGTTGGAAGCGGCGTCACCAATCCATTCAGCTACCACCTCATCATACTTAATGTTACAGTTAATCTCATATCCCTTGAGAGCCGTTAGAGATTGCTCATCGATGCGTCCGCCATAAGACACCAACATGGTCACCGCCTCATCTATATACGATCCCCAAGCTTCATAATTCTCTATTAGTAACTGTATTGGCGACTTGCCATCTCTAGTTCGATAGTTAGGACGAGCACCAGCGCGGAGTAGTGTTTGTAGTGTAACAACACCACCTGTTGTATTACTATCCTCTTTCTCGGTACTATTGGCTTGTATTTTCCGCAGTAAACACGAGCCTAATCCCACGGAATTTCTGATTGATTTACCCATCAAACAGTAATGTAATGCATTGTAACCATGCGTATCAACGGCTATATCCACCTTGTAATGATATTTCTTAACAAATGAAAGAAGAGCATCTTGTAACCATCCAGCTGCAAGGTATGAGATAAGCGGGGTGCCAGCTGTGTCACTCCTCTCACCATCCGCTTTCAAGTCTAATAATATTTCAATGCAATGCTTGAGATGCTTCTGATTCACACTTCCACTGGCCTCGCTTTTCACAGATTTACCCTCGGTTATAGCCAAGAAAAGAGGAGTGCGACCATGTTTGTCTTCTAAATCAGTGTCATGCACATGCTGGCAGAGAGTGCGCAGTGCCTGGTCATCCAGATTCAAGCACGCCCAGTGGAGGGGGGTCAGACCATTGCGGTCTTTGATTGTTACATCAGCACTGAGTGAGCAAGTAAGTAAGCAAGCAAGTGAGTAAGTAAGCAAGTGAGTGAGTAGATACCTAGCTTCATGTAGTACTTGTATAATGGTATGCATCCGTAAAATACACGCATAATGAAGTGGTGAGTACCCATCTTCATCTGGTTCTTCAATCACCGAGTAATCCAACGCACCGGAATTGCATGAGGATATCAACTCATTCACTTTATCGACATCCATTGTCATCACTGCGCTGTGGATCGTCCCCAGCATGTACTGATGACGCCAACCAAACGATCGGTCATCAACGTCTACATTGTCACATAACACGCAGTATAAGTTGATGAGCCAGATCTCCTTCTCTTCTGTACTTGGGGCTATGACACTAGTAGGTGTGAGCAAGTGAGTGAGTGGGTGAGTAAGGAAGGAAGTGAGTAGGTGAGTGAGTTGGCAAGTAAGTGAGTGAGTTAGTGAGTTGGCAAGTAAGTGAGTGAGTTAGTGAGTAAGTAAGTAAGTAACCTAATCGTAGTAGTCGTTGTAATAATATCAAATGTCAATTGCTCCAAATCAGCCACACTATGCTCCACACCACCAAAGGCTAGTCTCTTCGCCGACAATTTACAATGGGGAAAATCTATCATTGTTTCAATTGTATAAGTCCCTATATGCAAGTGAGTGAGTAAGTAAGTAAGGAAGTGAGTGAGTGAGTAAGCCAATGAGTGAGTAAGGTACCATTGTTATTAGGTATTGTAACTAGTAATTTATCAGATAGTAGATAAAACATGCGCTTGCTTTGGTGATTTTTATTAAGTAACGATGTTAACGTCCCCTTGTTAACAGAGTAAGTAAGTGAGTGAGTGAGTGAGTGAGTAAGTGAGTGAATTTACCTTCTTAACTATAGCTAATTCGCCAGATTTCACTAACGTGCGACCATAAGATAGTAAAAAGGTTGGTGTAACTCCTTCATTCTCAGTGTTTGTTATACCAATACTATTCAACGTAAGTCCTACAGATAAGTAAAATAAGTGAATGAGTGAGTGAGTAAGTAAGTGCGCGAGTAAGTGGGCGAACCTAATGTAGCTGCAACACTATCCGTTGTAGATTTATCTTTGTATAACAATTTCGATATTAAACCTTTCAATTCTAGTAAATTTTTTTCATCTGAAGCTGAATGATGACTGTTGTTACTATCTACTGTGGCATTATCTGGTGTATTACCACTTGTTTCACTAGTAATAATAGGTGAATTATGCTTTGCATCCGATTGAATTTCACTTATTAACTTCTCACTAGTAGGATCTTGTGATGATACAGTTCTTGAATGATTTCGTGAGCTCGTCTCACTATTATTATCATTAATCACTAGAGTTGCATTTAGTGAGTGAATGGATGAATGAGTAAATAGTAAATGAGTGCTACCAGGGTTGCTATACTCAGATGGTGATTTCCTTTTCATTATCATTTTAAGAGGTTTTTCAGCTGATTTCAAGTAAGTAACCATTGCTGACCATGCCTTCCTATCTAATGATACATTACCTATAGTATGAGGACCAACCATATAGACTTGATCATATTGTTGTATATCTAAATTTACTGCTTGACTATTTGGAACAATATCCATGACGAATATACTTCCATCATCTGCTCGTCGTAGTGTTATACCAAGTCCTAGTTCATGCTCTTCAAATACTATTTCTATTAACTTTTCTCCTTTATCCGACATTGCAATAACACAGAGACTTACAGAGACCCTTACAGAGGCAACGAGCAAACTTACTTACTTGCTTGTATTTGCTTACTTACCCTTGCATTGCATTGTTCCACTTCCGGAACTTCACTTTTTTGATACATTTTGAGAAAAAAAGGGAAAATGGAGCGAGAAGAGAACGCTATTACCGACTTGGGAAAGTTGTTGTCCCCGCATATGGTTTGATTTAACATCATGTCGAAAGAAGGTAGTGAAGGAACGCTAAATGACATGATATTAATTCCAATCATATGCGGGGACAGCTACTTTCACAATTCGGCAATAGCGTTCTCTTCTCGCTCCATTAATGATTC
>JACCDO012159969.1_pt1 | contig 13145 bp, 13 predicted proteins | sample 7446101 | NCBI WGS metagenome assembly JACCDO01 (sample SAMN15323440, study PRJNA562643) | freshwater metagenome | isolation source: river surface water | place: USA:Blue River Watershed | collected 2017-08-16
ACTGCTCTACCGTTCTTGTAGAGAATATGTGCCAGCACCAGCGCATCTAGATATGAGACATGGTTACTGTAAAAAACAACTGGCCCGCTCTTAGGAATTTTTTCGGTATCTAACCAGCGGCGCTTAGTAATTGCGTTCATGATTGGAATCATGACTTTGGTGCCGATTTTGTAGCCAAGATTATTTCCAAGTGGATTACCTCTTGGTGGCTTCATAGTGATAAGTCTATTTGTGAAAAATCAAAGGGCCACCTGTAATACCGCAGTACTGCAGGTGGCCCTTTAATCTATTTAAATTACTTGCGCTTCTTAGCCTTTGCCTTCTTCGCTGGCTTAGCCTTCTTAGCTGCCTTCTTAGCGCTCTTTTTTGGAGCTGCCTTCTTAGCGGCTTTCTTTGGAGCTGCCTTTGAAGCCTTAGGTGCAGGTGCTGCAGCTGGCTTTGGAGCTGGACCTAGCTTGCGATCGCCAGAGATAACTTCCTTAAGCGCCTTTGCAGGGAGGAAGCGTGGCTTCTTGCTCGCCTTGATCTGAATGGTCTCGCCGGTGAAAGGGTTACGACCCTTGCGCGCCTTGCGATCTACCTTCTTAAACTTTCCGAAATCGTTGATTGTTACATCTTCACCCTTTTGGATGTTGCGAGTAATTGAATCAAATACGACATCTACAGCGTAAGCTGCTTCTTTCTTGCTGCCGTTGAAGAATGGAGCCAACGACGCAATGAATTGGGTCTTATTCATTAACTTTCCTCTTGTTTACGCGTAAATATGATGCGTTCGCATCAAGTAGTTAAAACTTACGCCGAGAAAAACCTTATTTTTCGCTTATTTGCAGCGTGTCGCGAATAATTTTTTATCTGATTTCTTCCAAAAGCGCTGTTTTTATACATAAAAATTGGCAAAAAACTCTCAACTATCGGTAGAGAGTTATCTGCTCAATTCTTAATTGGGAGCGTTTTTGGCTTAAATGCGGGGCGTTTTGCTTCGAATTTCGCAATTTCATCTAGATGTTGCATCGTAAGTCCGATGTCATCAAGGCCTTCCATCAATCTCCAGCGTGTGTAATCGTCGATTTCGAAGCTGACCGTATTACCCGAATATGAGACTGTCTTTGATTCTAGATCAACAGTTACCGAAGTTTCTGGGCTCTTCTCAATTGCCTCCCATAACTTCTCAACTTCAGCCTGCGGCAAGATAACGGTAAGCAAGCCACCTTTTGCTGAGTTTCCACGGAAGATATCGGCAAATCTTGATGAAATCACAACCTTAAACCCATAATTTTGTAGCGCCCAAACCGCATGTTCGCGGGATGAACCAGTTCCGAAGTCCACGCCTGCTACCAAAATAGTTCCATTTTTATACTCTGGCTTGTTCAAGACAAACTCTGGATCATTTCGCCAGGCAGCAAATAAGCCATCTTCAAAGCCAGAACGTGTGACGCGCTTTAAATAAACCGCAGGAATTATTTGATCGGTATCAACATTTGATCTGCGAAGCGGAACTGCAGTACCTGTGTGCTTTAAGAATTTATCCATCTTAATCTCCTTACAGATCCGCGGGCGATGCCAGCGTGCCCTTTAGCGCAGTTGCTGCGGCAACAAGCGGGGAAGCCAAATGAGTACGTCCACCTTTTCCTTGTCGGCCTTCAAAATTTCTATTTGAGGTAGAGACACTTCGCTCGCCTGGCTTTAATTGATCTGGATTCATTCCAAGACACATCGAACATCCGGCGCTTCGCCACTCTGCACCTGCATCAATAAATACTTTATCCAAACCTTCTGATTCGGCTTGCAGACGAACTCGCGCAGAGCCAGGAACTACCAACATCCGAAGTGAATTTGAGATCTTCTTACCCTTCAAGATTGCAGCGGCAGCGCGCAAATCTTCAATTCGACCATTGGTGCATGAGCCCAAAAAGACGGTATCTACCTTGATCTGCTTCATTGGGGTGCCTGCAGTTAAGCCCATATATTCCAATGCGCGTTCAGCTGCCCCGCGCTCTTCAGCATCTTTAATCTCGGCTGGATTTGGAACTGCTGCATTTAGCGCAACGCCTTGTCCGGGATTAGTTCCCCAAGTTACAAATGGCGAAAGTTCATCAGCATTTAAAGTAACTTCCGCATCAAATTTCGCATCGCTATCTGTATAAAGAGTTGACCAATATGCAACCGCTTCATCCCAATCTTCTGGGGCGTGAGGCTTTCCTTTGATGTAATCAAAGGTGGTTTGATCTGGTGCAATTAGCCCAGCACGCGCACCTGCCTCGATAGACATATTGCAGATAGTCATACGCGCTTCCATCGAAAGTTTACGAATAGCCGCTCCACGATATTCAAGGACATAACCTTGTCCACCACCGGTTGAGATCTTTGCAATCACCGCCAAGATTATGTCTTTAGCAGTTACGCCTTCTTTTAGATTTCCCTCCACATTAATGGCCATAGTTTTAAATGGCTTAAGAGGCAGAGTCTGAGTAGCTAAAACATGTTCAACTTCAGAGGTTCCGATACCAAATGCGAGCGCGCCAAATGCACCATGAGTTGAAGTATGTGAATCTCCACAAACAATCGTCATGCCTGGTTGAGTTAATCCAAGCTGTGGACCAACCACGTGGACGATTCCTTGTTCGATATCGCCTAAGGAATGGATGCGAACTCCAAATTCCTGGCAATTTTTACGGAGCGTATCAACTTGTAACTTAGAAACTGGATCGGCAATTGGCTTGTCAATGTCCAAAGTTGGCACGTTGTGGTCTTCAGTAGCCAAAGTTAAATCTGGGCGATGCACTTTGCGATTGGTAAGTCGAAGTCCATCGAATGCTTGTGGGCTAGTTACTTCATGAATCAGATGTAAATCTATGAAGAGTAGATCTGGTTCTCCAGCTTTTGAACGAACCACATGATCGTCCCAAATCTTCTCTGCGAGTGTCTTACCCATTTCGCAAGTCACGCCTTTCTGAAAACTATCCGCTTGCTATCCAATATATGAGATGCTAATCTCACGCCGTGGACAACAAGAATAGCGGAGTTGGCGTCTTAGATAAAGCCGTAAACATTCTTGCTGCATTAGAGAGCGGTCCCCATACTCTTGCAGAGTTAGTTGCGGTAACCGGAATCGCCCGCCCGACTGCGCATAGATTGGCAGTTGCGTTAGAACATCATCGTTTAGTCGCTCGCGATCTCACCGGTCGATTCGTACTTGGAAAGCGAAATGGCGAACTAGCGGCTGCAGCTGGCGAAGATCGGCTACTTGCTGCAAGCGCTCCAGCGCTGGCAGCGCTTCGAGATGCAACTGGCGAAAGCGCACAGCTATATAAACGCCAAGGTGATCTACGTGTATGTGTAGCCGTCGCAGAACGTCTTTCAGGTTTACGCGATTCCGTTCCGGTTGGCGCAGCGCTAACCATGCAAGCTGGATCTGCCGCACAGATACTCCTTGCGTGGGAAGATTCAGAGAAGATTCATCGGGCACTTGGCAAAGCCCGTTTTACTGCAGCACATTTAGCGGCAGTTCGTCGTCGCGGTTGGGCGCAATCAGTTGGAGAGCGCGAGGCTGGAGTTGCTTCCGTATCTGCGCCAGTACGCGGACCAAACAATAAAGTGATTGCGGCAGTTGGAATTAGTGGACCAATCGAGAGACTAGGTCGTCAACCTGGACGATTACATGCGGCGGCAGTTGTTGCTACCGCCGCAAAATTATCTGAGTATTTAGCTAAAAATTCGAATTAAGAAATTAATATCTATGTGGATGTTCGCTGGAAATCGTCCTAATCGTATGAGATTTAGCTCGCATTACGAGTGATTGCGAAGTCATGCACTTTTCTGTAAATCTAACACCGTCCAATAGCTCTCCATCGGTAATACCAGTAGCTGCAAAGAAGATATCCTCACCTTTTACCAAGTCTTTTGAGGTGAAGACTTGTGAGAGATCTAGATTGGCTTCCTGAGCCATCTCACGCTCAGACTCAGATTGTGGAGCAAATTGGCCTTGAATCTCTCCACCTAAACAACGCATTGCACAAGCTGCGATAACGCCTTCTGGAGTGCCACCGATTCCCATCAATAAATCTGCACCAGTATTTGGTCTAGCGGCCAAAACTGCACCTGCAACATCACCATCAGTTATAAATTTAATTCTCGCTCCAGTTGCACGTATCTCGTCAGCCAATTGATTATGTCTAGGGCGGTCTAAAAGCACCACCGTGATGTCATAAATTGGAACTTTCTTGGCCTTTGCGACTTTTTCAATGTTCACTGAGACTGGAGCAGTAATGTCAATGACTCCAGATGCCTCGGGTCCGGTTGCAATCTTGTTCATATAAAAAGCACCTGAGACATCAAACATGGCTCCACGATCTGCTAACGCGATAACCGAAATTGCATTGTTCAAACCTTTAGCAGTCAATGTAGTGCCATCTATTGGATCTACGGCAACATCACAATCCATACCGGTGCCATTTCCAACTAATTCTCCGTTGTAAAGCATCGGTGCAGAATCTTTCTCGCCTTCTCCAATTACTACGACGCCTCTCATGTCGACCGTGGAGATCATTTGACGCATAGCATCTACTGCTGCTTGATCGGCATCATCTTTTGCGCCGCGACCTACCCAACGAGAAGCTGCAATTGCAGCCGTTTCGGTGACGCGAACTAATTCCAGCGCTAAATTTCTGGAGTTAATTTCCATGAGACAACAGTAGCCCCGAAGGGATTCGAACCCTCGTAGCTGGCTTGAGAAGCCAGAGTCCTAGGCCGCTAGACGACGGGGCCCTAGTACTATCAAACTCAATCGCCTCTGGCTTTTGAGTTACTTTCAAACTCAATCGCCTCTGGCTTTTGAGTTACTTTCAAAAAATATTAAGTTGTGTACTGCGCTGGGGTACCAGGACTCGAACCTAGACTTACTGAACCAGAATCAGCAGGGCTGCCAATTACCCCATACCCCAAAGAAGTTTTTTAGTGCCGGCGTAGTTTACCTTCCGTTTAGATCAAAGACTAATCGCATCGCTAATGCGCGTAAGTGAGGCATCTTTACCAAGTAACTCAAGTGATTCAAAGAGTGGTGGCGAAATATGGCTTCCGGTCGCTGCAATACGCACTGCGCCAAAAGCAATTCTCGGCTTTAGCCCTAACTCCTCAATCAAAGCAGTTCTAAGCGCATTTTCGATGTTTTCATGGTTCCAAACATCTAGCCGCTCTAGAACTTCATGTGCGCGCTTTAAGACAGATTTGCTCTGTTCATCTTTGATCTTTTCTTTAGAGTCAGTTTCTATCTCTAATTTATCTACAAAGAGAAACTTCAGCATCGCAGGGATTTCGCTTAACTTTACGATGCGCTCTTGGATTATTGGCAACGCTTGCTTTACGACTTCGATTTCAGCGTCACTTCCCTTGATTACTCCAGAATCCTTCAAGAATGGCAACGCCCAACCTAGGAAAGCATCTGGAGTCAAAGCTCGTATTTTGTCCCCGTTTATCGCTTCTAACTTCTTCATATCAAAACGGGCTGGGGATGAATGTACATCATGCACTTCAAAGAGTTGAACCAGCTCTTGCATCGTTATATCTTCGCGATCTTCTCCCGGTGACCAACCAAGTAACGCTAAATAATTACAGATTGCCTCTGGCAAGAACCCTTGTTCGCGATACCAAGCAATTGATACTTCACCGTTTCGTTTTGAAAGTTTGGCGTTATCTTGACCCATAACAAAAGGTAAATGCGCAAAAGTTGGATATTGATCTTCACTTAATCCCATCGCTTTATAAACTTGAATTTGCCGTGGGGTTGAAGAGAGCAAATCTTCTCCGCGAAGCACATGGGTTACTTTCATCAAAACATCGTCAACTGCCACAGCTAATGTATAAAGTGGAGAGCCATCTGCTCTCATCAGAACAAAGTCCGGTACATATTTATGATCGAACGAGACTTCTCCGCGAATCTCATCAACGAAAGTTGTACTTCCATCATCCATGCGCATACGAAGAACTGGCTTTCGCCCTTCACTTTGAAATTTAGCAACTTGATCAGCAGTTAGATCTCGACAAGTTCCGCCATATCCAGGTGCCACATTTGCCGCTCGTTGGCGTTCGCGCTCTGCTTCTAACTCTTCTGCGCTGCAATAGCAGTGATATGCAGCTCCACTTGCAAGAAACTTATCGGCCCACTCTTTATAGATATCGAGCCGCTGTGATTGCAGATATGGTCCATTTGGGCCGCCAACCTCAGGGCCCTCATCCCAATTGAGTCCCAACCACTTTAAAGTGTCGATTGCACGTTGAATGTATTCATCGGTAACGCGCTCTTTATCTGTATCTTCGATGCGAAAGATAAAAGTTCCGCCAGTATGGCGAGCAAAAGCCCAGTCAAAAAGTGCAGTGCGAATGTTGCCCACGTGCAGATCTCCAGTTGGAGATGGTGCGAAGCGGACTCGAATCTCTTTGCCTGTTTTCTTAACCACGGGCGCTGAGTTTATTGGTTAATTCGCCAAGACCTGAAATCGCACAGCTGACGCTTCCATGCTCTGGGATTGGACCAATCCCTGCTGGTGTTCCAGTCAAAATTACATCTCCTGGCAATAAAGTCATAACAGATGAAATGAAATGAATGATCTCAGGTACATCAAACATCATCTGATCTAAGGTGGCGCGCTGTTTTAACTCGCCATTTACAGTGCAGGTAATCTCTTGTTTGCCTGGTAGAAAATCTGTATCAATCCATGGCCCAATTGGACAGAAAGTGTCAAAGCCTTTTGCTCTAGTCCACTGACCATCTCTCGATTGTAAATCTCTTGCAGTTACATCATTTCCGATGGTGTAGCCAAAAATAACTTCATTAGCGCGCTCTTTTGGAACATCCTTACAAATTCTGCCGATCACAACAGCCAGTTCTGCTTCGTGATCTACTCGCTCTGACATCCACGGCCATTGAATTACATCATTGGGGCCAGCTACCGATGTATTTGGCTTTAAGAAAATGATCGGTTCTGCTGGTACCTCTCCGCCCATTTCCTTTGCATGTTCTGAATAGTTTTTGCCCACACAAACTACTTTGCTTCGCGGAAGCACTGGCGCTAACAATTTAACTTCATCTAACTTTGCTAATTTTCCATTCTTTGCGATACCGCTAAAGATCGGATCACCATTGATAACTGCGATTGTTTGCAGATCATCCTCTAAGACGCCAAATAGCGGATCCGTGCCAAGTTCATTTGCAATCGGGGTTTGAGCCTTGGGAGTAAATCGAAGTACGCGCATTTAAATTACAACTCCACTTCGCTCTCTTGGCGTTCTAGGATCATGCTGCTGATTCGACGGCGACGTCCTATTGGACGCTCTGCCGTTACTTTCCAGCCTGCCAGATTAAATGTCGAACCTGGAATTGGAACGCGGCCTAGCACCTTGGCCATCAAACCGCCGATGGTATCGACATCTTCAAGCAATTCAGGATCTAGCTCTACCTCGATCTCAGAAGCTACATCTTCAATATGTACCTTTGCTTGTACACGGAGCTTGTCCTCGGATAGCCAGACAAATTGCTCTTCTTCATCATCAAATTCATCAGCAATCTCTCCGACAATCTCTTCAATGATGTCTTCGATTGTGATCAAGCCGGCAGTTCCGCCGTATTCATCTACCACGATTGCCAAATGGATTTGATCTCGTTGCATATCCTTAAGCAATTCTGCAGCGCTCTTTATCTCAGGGACAAAGACCACTGGGCGCATCAATTGCTCAACTTTTTCACTCTGCTCTGCATCATGATGATCATGTGCACGCTTTGCCAAATCTTTAATATAGGCAATACCGATGATTTGATCGATACTATCTCCAACGACTGGAATACGTGAATAACCTGAACGAAGCGCAAGGGATAGCGCTTGGCGCAATGTCTTATCGCGTTCGATCCAAACCATCTCAGTTCTTGGAACCATTAACTCGCGAACCAAAGTGTCACCCAATTCGAACACTGAATGGATCATTTCGTGCTCGTCTTCTTCAACAAGTCCGCGCTCGTGTGCTTGATCTACTAGATCGCGCAACTCTTCTTCATTTGCAAAGGGTCCAGATTTATAACCTTTACCTGGTGTAATTGCATTACCGATTGAAATTAACAAACGGGTGATTGGGCCAAGAAAAACTGATAGACCATATGCAATTAGCGCACCACTTCTCGCCCATTGACTTGGATGCTGTTTTCCAAGAGTTCTAGGGCCTACACCTACAAATATGTAGGCCACCAGAATCATGATTCCGACAGAATAGAAAAGTGCAGTAGTTGGGTTATTGCTCTCTAGAAAATATTTGTATAACAAAGCGGTCGAGAATAGTTCCGCGCCTTTTCTAACTAACAACACCACATTTAAATAGCGCGGTAAATCCAAGTGCACTTTACGAACTAATTCACCGCCGCGTTTGCTGGCTAGGTCATCTACAGATACACGCGAGATGCTATTAAAAGCGCTCTCGACTCCAGCTAAATAGCCAGCCAATACCACCAAGACCACAATCAATAAGAGTGTCACTTATTTAGCGCTCCTGACTAGATCCTCTTGCAATGCAAACATCACGCGCTCTTCCTCTAGTTCTTGATGGTCATAGCCAAGTAAATGCAAAAGGCCATGCGCCGCCAAAATCTTCACTTCATGTTCGAAGCTATGTCCTGCACGCTCTGCTTGGGCGCGTGCAACAACCGGTGAAATCACAATATCTCCTAGAATTCCAGGCTCTGGATCATTTGGTTTTAGCTCATCCATTGGAAAACTCATGACATCAGTGGTGCCTGGTAAATCCATCCATTTTTTATGCAAATCTTCCATTTCGCTGTCGTTTATAAAAGCCAAAGTCAGTTCGCAATCTGGATGTAGCCCCAATTCTTTAAGGGAATTTTGCAGCAATTTAAGTACTTCAGATTCGGGAGCTAATTGTCCCGATCGATTTTCCACTTCGATCATCTAATCTGACGAGCTTGAGTTACCGATGAATTGCGCGTCTCGTCATATGCCTCATAAGCGCTAACAATGTCACTGATCAATCGATGGCGAACCACATCCTCGGCTGTTAGATCCATAAATGCAATGTCATCAATTCCATCCAGAATCTTACGAATTGTGGCAAGTCCAGAGTTCTTTCCGTGCGGTAGATCCACTTGGGTTACGTCTCCCGTGATTACCATCTTTGAACCGAAACCTAATCGAGTAAGAAACATCTTCATCTGTTCTGGCGTGGTGTTCTGAGCTTCATCCAAGATAATAAAGGAATCATTTAAGGTTCGTCCGCGCATGTAAGCAAGTGGTGCCACTTCAATGACGCCACTTTGCATCAATTTCGGAATCGCTTCTTGATCCAACATGTCATGCAGCGCATCGAATAGCGGCCTCAAATATGGATCGATCTTCTCTGTCAGGGTTCCTGGTAGAAAACCTAAATGTTCGCCAGCTTCGACTGCAGGGCGGGTCAAAATGATTCGATTAACTTCGCGAGCTTGTAGCGCTGCCACTGCTTTAGCCATAGCCAAATAAGTCTTTCCAGTTCCGGCTGGGCCGATACCGAAAGTTATGGTGTTCTCTGCAATTGCTTCTACATATGATTTTTGATTTGCAGTCTTTGGTCTGATTGTTCGTCCGCGATTACTAACGATATTTAATGAGAGAACTTCAGCTGGATGCTTTTGCGGATTCGATTTGAGCATTGAAATCGAACGCTTAATTACTTCAGGGCTAATATCTTGGCCAGAGCGAAGCACCACCAAAAGCTCGGTGACCAGTTGTTCGACTCTTTCGCACTCTTCCGCATCTCCGCGAAGTGCGATCTCGTTTCCTCGCACGGTTAATGAGATATTCGGGAATGCCGCTTCTATTTCACGTAAATTTCGATCTGTTGGTCCTACGAGTGCGACCATTGGAATAGCGGTTGGGACCGTTATGAGAGTTCGTTCCATGTGAGACAAATTCTATCTAAAAATTTTAGCCTGGCGGCCAGGTGAAATCACGGCCACCTAGTAGGTGCAAATGAGCGTGAAAAACCGATTGACCGACTGCAGCTCCAGTATTAAAGACGGTTCGATATCCCGGTAATTGACGTTCTGCAGCGATTATTTTGGCGGCTTTAAAAAGCGCTGCCACTACCACTGCACTTGCATCGGCTAACGCAGCTGCGTTCTCAACATGCAAAGTCGGAACCAACAAAACGTGAGTTGGTGCTTGTGGATTTAAATCATTAAATGCCACCACATTCTCGTCCTTGTAGATTATTTCGGCAGGTATCTCGCCCTCAATAATCTTGCAGAAGATGCAATTGGGATCTAGCGCCATAAGCTCACCATACCCGCATCAACGCACTGACTGCGCTAACTGCCGCGAGCCCTGCATGTGCCGAACGCAAGATCGGTCTTCCTAATTTGATTACCTTTGCACCTGCAGTTGTAAATAGAGATAATTCTTCTTCAGTTAAGCCGCCCTCTGGACCAATTATTATCAAAGTGTTTTTGGCTGGTTTTACTATCTCAGAGATTGCGGTGGTGGCAGATTCATGGCAGACCAAAATCTGATCAAATTCTCTAAATAGTTGTAACAAGTCCGTGGTATCTGAAATTGGATAGACCTTTGGGATATTAAATCGACGGCTTTGTTTGGCAGCTTCAATTGCAGCGACTTCCCATTTTTCACTATCTTTGCCGATTGATCTTGCAGATCGCCAAGGATAAATCTCGTTTGCACCCGAAGCAGTAAGTAGCTCTACCGCCTCTTTTGCGCGATCGCTCTTTGGTAAGGCCTGGATTACTGAAATTTTAATTGGCGTTTCTGGCTCGGAACCTTTTTCCAAAATTTCAAGTGCTACTTCTGACTTACTTACAGATTTGATTTGGCACCTGGCCCAATCGCCAAATCCGTTAGATATTAAAAGTTGCTCTCCGACCGACATTCGTAAAACACGATTAGCGTGGTGTGCATTTTCATTTATAAGTATCGGATTATTTAGGTCTTCCACAAAGAATAGTTGCAGCATCAGAACTTAAGCGCTCCGCGCAATTTAGCCATGATGGAACCATCGTCCTGCTTTACTTTAGAGGTATCCGAATCCTCGCCTCTTAAAGCTGCGAATTTACGGAGCAAATCTTCTTGTTCGCGATTTAGCTTTGTCGGAGTTATTACCTCGATATGAACTATCAAATCCCCTCGGCCACTTCCGCGCAATCTGGTGACGCCTAAACCTTTCAAGGCGATTTTGCTGCCAGATTGAGTTCCGGGTTTGATCTCGATCTCAGATTCACCATCTAAGGTTTGGATTTTGGACTTAGTCCCAAGCGCCGCAGCTGAAAATGGGATTGTTAAAGCAAGGTGCAGAGTCTCTCCATCACGGACTAAATATTCATGTTCGCGTTGAATGATCTCAACATAAAGATCTCCTGCAGGCCCGCCACCTGGACCAACTTCCCCGCGACCTGCTAATTGAATTCGATTTCCTGTTTCGACACCGCCTGGAATCTCAACATTGATGGTCTGTCTTGCCCGAACGCGTCCATCACCTTGGCATTCCCTGCAAGGGTTACTAATTAGCGTTCCGTAACCCTGGCAAGCAGCGCATGGTCTTGAGGTCATTACTTGGCCCAAGATTGAACGCGTTACTTGTTGTGTCTCTCCGCGACCTTTACAGATTCCGCATAGTGACGGTGAAGTTCCGTCTTGGCAACCACTGCCATTACATTTTTGACAGAGCACTGCACTCTCAACAGTGATCTCTCTTTCTGTTCCGAAACATGCTTCGGCCAAATCAATTTCAACTCTAATTAGCGCATCTTGACCAGCACGTGCACGAGAACGTGGGCCTCTATTTGATGCACCTTGCCCAAAGAAGGCATCCATGATGTCATTGAAACCAAAACCGCCGTTAAATCCTCCACCGAATCCACCGCCAAAACTTCCACCCATGTCATATTGCTGACGTTTCTGCGGATCGCTTAAAACATCGTAAGCGGCAGTTACCTCTTTGAAACGCTCTTGTACCTGTGGATCAGGATTAACATCGGGATGAAGTTCGCGTGCAAGTTTGCGATAAGCGCGTTTGATCTCATCGCCATTTGCATCTCTAGAGACACCTAAGGTCTCATATAAATCAGCCATTTATGCCTGCTCCTGTAGATAACGACTTACGTAATTCGCTACCGCGCTAACAGCAGCCATCGAACTTGCATAATCCATTCGAGTTGGACCAATTACACCTAACGCGCCAACTTCACCGTAACTTGCAGATATCACACTGGTCTCACGCAAATTGGTCTCTTGCTGTTCGCTGCCGATTCTTACCTGCAAACCTGGCACTCCATTGCTTGCACCACCAAGTAGGCGTAGCAAGACTACTTGCTCCTCTAACGCTTCCAAGATTGGGTGAATCTGCGCAGAAAAATCTTCGCGGAATCGGGTCAAGTTAGCGGTGCCGGCTAGCACTACCTTCTCTTCTGGTCGCTCTAAGGCCATCTCGATCAAAGTTGAAACTATTACCGCCATGTTTCGTCGATCAAGGGCAGACATCGAATCCATAAGAGTAGATAATCGTTCCGCAACATCTGGCAGCTTCTGTCCAGCAATCGAATTGTTTAATTTAATACGCATATTATTTAAGAAATCTTCATCAATATCTGATGCCACATCAATCGTACGTTGTTCGACTCTGCCGGTATCAGTTATGAGAATCAACATCACTCGCAAGGAATTTAGCAAAACTAATTCGACGTGACGCACTTTTGACTTTATGAGAGATGGATATTGGACTACCGCAACTTGCTTTGTCACATCTGCAAGTAATTTGACGGTTCGCATCACCACATCATCTAAATCCAGTGCGCCTTCAAGAAAAGTCTCAATTGCGCGCCGTTCTGGAGTTGAAAGCGGCTTTACGGTTGCAAGTTGATCTACGAAAGCTCGGTAACCTAAATCCGTTGGAATACGTCCGGCGGAGGTATGAGGCTGGGTAATTAACCCCTCTTCCTCTAAAACTGCCATCTCATTTCGAATCGTGGCAGGCGAGACTCCCAAATTATGTTTCTCAGCTAAAACTTTTGAGCCGACAGGTTCATGGGTCGCGACATACTCATCGCCAATCGCTCTTAGGATTTCAAGTCGTCTACTCATATCTGCCCCGAATTTTAAGCCATA
>JACCDO012180812.1_pt1 | contig 13145 bp, 9 predicted proteins | sample 7446101 | NCBI WGS metagenome assembly JACCDO01 (sample SAMN15323440, study PRJNA562643) | freshwater metagenome | isolation source: river surface water | place: USA:Blue River Watershed | collected 2017-08-16
ATAAATTGGGTTATGTAGATACCTTTTATAAAAAGTTATATTCTAAAGCAAAATTACTTTCATCCAAAGTTGAAAAGAAGATTATTTCACACCCTCAATATATTGAACTTTTAAAATATTTTAATTCTTATAAACCTTTTCAAGATAAAGTATTATTTGATATACAAGATATTGATATTGAGCGATTAATTAAAACGCATATTCAACCACCTTTTGATGTAAAATATATTTTAGAAGAGTATAAGAAGATTAAAGAAAATCATAATTATGGAATTCGAATATAAATATTATAATTTTATCAAAGAAAAAATTAATGTTATTATAAAATAGTATTTTTATTTTATCATATTTTCAAATGTTTGATGTGAATTCATTAATTGGTTTAATTGTTATTGTAGGTATTATTTTAGTATGTTATACAAATATTGAACATTTAACAAATGAAGTTACTTATGTAAAATCAAGTATTGATGGTGAAGATTATTTAGTTCGCAATGCTCCAAACAAAGAAGAAGCAGCAAATATTTTATCAAGAACAAAAACGGCATTATTAAATTTAACGGAGCATATGAATAAAAAGTATGTAGAAGGAGATGATTATAAAGAAGAGTCGGATAATGACAAAGGTTCAAATGACAAGTTATCAATTCGTGAAGCGGTAAAACGTTTAGTAAAAAAGTTTAATCCAAATAATATAAGTGAGTCGGGTGCGAGTAATAAATATACGTCCTATTCTGTAAACAAAGGTGAAAAGATCATCTTTTGTTTAAGACAAAAGGATGAAAATCAATCATTTGTAGATGAAAATGTAATACGTTTTGTAGCAATTCATGAATTAGCACATATTATGACTTTATCGGTTGGTCATGAACCGGAATTTTGGAATAATTTCCGTGTATTATTACAAGAAGCGCTTGCTTTAGGAATTTATAAAAAAGAAGATTATAGTAAAAGTCCTAAACCTTATTGTGGTATCACTGTAAGTGATAGTCCTTTATATAATAAATAAAATAAAAATTTTTATATAAAAAAATATACTTTTATACTTTTACTTTTTAAATTTCTCTTTTTAGTTTTCTTTTTCTCTTTTTACTTTTTACTTTTTTTTAGAGTAAAAAATATGAATAAATAATAATTTATTAAAAAATTTGTTATAAAATAATAGAATCTATATTTTTAATAAAAAATAAATGTGTGATTTATATTTTGAGGATCCATATTTTTCTGTGGAATATGTATCTAAATTTGATAAAAGCAGAAATATAGTATATATTTTTGTTGGAATAGTAAAAGATAATGTGGAAGTTATTTTAAAAAAGTTAGAAAACCGAGAATCGATTCATTCAAATGAGTTAAAGATTTTGAAAGATCAATTTAAGAGTGAATTGAATTATTGGATTAAAATCGTAAAGCAAGAGAAGAAGAAGATTAAATTTGTTCAATCACGTATAATGTATGATGATTCATTAAATGAAGTAAAACAAAAGATTTTTATTCATTGTAGTCAACACGAAGATGATTGGTATATCTTACCTCAAAATATGGAAATTTGGGTAAAGGATGAAAAAGATAAATCGCATATATTTGGTTATAAATATGAAAATATGGTACCTCATATGGATGTATCATTTGAGTTAACACGTGAGTATCAATATGATATGTATAATGAAAATAGTATAAATAATATAAGAGATAAAAACAAGCGTATGATAGAAAGTTCAGATAATTATACATTATTATATGATTTATTAAAAAATATAAAAACAAAAGATAATGTTTTACATCTTTATTTAAGTGATGCTTATGATGAATATCAACAATTAATGAAAACAAAAAAATATGAAAAGTCGGCAATTATATCAAAATATTTAAAAAATTATTTTCCTGTTGCTATTTATGATATTCAATTAAAAGAAATGTCAAGTAAATATCTTTTAATTAAAGATGATATGGTAAATCATGATTTTGTAATTGATAATTTATTTCATTATGAATTTGATAAGTCTCGTTTTCAATCATGTTATTTTAATAATTTTATATTAAATGTAAATGGAGTGGATGGTAATGTAATGAATGATATGATGACAGGTGGTAATAAAGTAAAAATTATGAAAATGAAAGCGCAAAGTAGTGATTCAAAAAATAGTGTAAATAGTAATAGTGTAAACAATAGTGGAAGTGTTAGTAAAAGTTTACAAAATAAAATTTTAGAGAAGATAAATGGTAAAAAGAATATGATAAAAAATATGAATACAAGCAATATTACAAATTATGAATTTATTGATTTATATCAAATTTTTGAATATTTGCGTACGCGAAAGATAGGTAAGAAGACTCCATTTATAAAATATAATGATTATGGATTTCAAAATCCATTTGTTTTAATTAGTAAATCGGCGGTTGATCAAAATTTAATTAATAAACAATTATTATTATCACAATGGACAAATCCGCAAGTTCCAGTAAAAAAGTTTAATGGATTACAAGTAAAGCGTTATATTAAAGATATGAATCCTTCAAATTCACCTTTATTTAGTACATTATATTTATATAAATATGGACGTATTAACTTAAGTGTTGCGTTTAAATCAGAAAACAAAGCATCATTTGGTGATATAAATGAGTGTATAATGAATTGTAAAGATTTTGTGGATGATATAAATCGTAATATATTAGATTATCGTATAAGTCGTTCAGTAGATATAGATCGTAAAATAGCAGCACCCTATTCAGAATTGGATAAGAATGGTGGTTTAAAGTTAAGTGACAATTGTGTGATTGCGTATATGAATTATTTTATAGAATATAGTGGTGGTGAAAATATAGATTTAAAGGATTTGTATGAATTTTGTAAGTTATTTCCAAACTTTTTATCGATAAATCCGAATAAATCATTAGGTTTAAATAGTATACAATTAAGATATAATCGTGTGAGTGGATTTGCGAATTTGGATGAAATTATGGAGAAGATTGATAATTTAAAAAATAAGGGTATTAAGGATGGATTAATTATTAAATTTTTAGAAAAAGAGTTTGGTAAAAGTACGGAAGAGTGTAAAAAATATATTGTGGAATATAAAAAGAAATATAGTCATATTCAATCATCATCATCGGATAGTACAAATAAGTTAGGATTTGTCATTCAAATTACAAAGAATAGTATAAATATTCGTGGTGTACGAAATATGAGACATATATATGATACCTATCGATTTATCACGTTATTTTTATCATTATATTTAAATCGTAATGAGTTAAAGAGTAATCCTACGTTTAAGCGATTATTATTTTCGCGAAATACGGAAAAGAGTTTAAATAGTACAACATTATTTGAAGGTTTAACGGAGATTAAACAAGATTTTACATTTGAAGATTTAGATTTAGATATTGATATGGGTGATCAAGCATTATTAGATACAGGTATGATGGAAGACGAAGGTGTTGAAGAAAAGGATAAAAGTGAATCAAAATCGAGTGTTTTAAATAGTGAATCATCATCAGTACAATTAACGGTTGGAAATCGTTTATTAGCGGGGAATGAAGAGATTAGTACGGATGTACAATTATCGTGTGATGATGCTATATTAGAGTTAGACACATGTGAAGATTTTTGTAATGATGCGAAGTATTTTATTCGTCGATTACAGCGTCATGACAAGAAGTTATTTTATGACAAGAGAGAGCGATTGAAAGGAAAGGTGAAATATGAAAAGTATACAAAATATAGTAAATCTTGTCAAAAGGTCCGTCAACCGGTTGTATTAGCATATAATCCAGATGATGGATTAGCAAAAGATAGTAATATGGAAATTAAGCGAAGTTCATATACTTATGCGATTAAGTATGGATCAGATCCGGATAAACCGAATTGGTATATATGTCCTGAAGTTTGGTGTCCTTATTGTCGCATTCCGATTCCAATGGCAGATGTTGATCAAAAGTTGGTAAGAAAACGTAAAACGGCGGGTAGTGGTGGTGTATGTATAACGGGTGTATGTCCATTTGGTGATCATCAAATCTTTATTCGTGGAAACAAGGATCCATATCCAGGTTTCCAGGATAATCAAACGGAGGAAGGATTATGTTTACCGTGTTGTTTTGGTAAACGTCAAGATGATCCAAAGTATGGAGCATATAAAACATATCAAAAGTGTTTAGGTATTGATATTAATAATAATGGTGGAAATGAAGATGTAATTTATGTATTAGGTAAGTCGATACCGTTGGAGCGAAATCGTTTTGGCATATTAAATGGTCGAATGGAAATGGTATTAAATTCAAATATTCCAACGGGATATTTGGGAGTTCAGAAAGGTTATTTACGACGTGGTATTAAACATGAAAATCACAATTCCTTTTTATCGGCAATTACGAATATATTTTCGTGTGATCAAGAGAATCCTCGATCAGTGGATGATATGAAGCAATATATAGTGGATAAGATTGATGATAAATTATTTAGAAGTTTATATGGTGGTAATTTAATAAATGTATTTTATGATCCTCATAAAAATATTACACCATTACAAAATTATAAAAATTACTTATTATCAAAGAATACGGATATTGATCATACATATTTATGGGATTTAATACAACGTCCGAAGATAATATCAGAACATGGTATTAATTTATTTATATTTGAAAATGATTTATTATGTCCATTGGGTGAAAATGTAACAGAATTTTATGACAAAGTTCGAAAAACGATCATATTAGTAAAACATAAGCAATATTATGAACCGATATATTATGTGGAAGGTACGGGTAAACAAGCGCAAGTTCAATGTGTATTTGAGAACAATATTCCAGAAATATCAAAATTATTTGAAATCGCATATGATGGATGTAAGTCGTATCATCGTATTGATTGGAAATCAGTTGTATATGACTCACTAGTCGCAAATAATGTTAAAAATGTAAATAAAGAGACAATTATAATTGATTATGGTATATCGTTATATGATACATTAAAGGAGTTGTTAACAGCGGTAAAGATTTCAAAAACATTGGATGTTTCATATTTACCGAAGTTACAATATGTAGATAAATCGAATAAAGTTTTTGGCGTTGAATTGACCAATAAATTATTTGTTCCAGTGCGTCCATCGAAGTTAATTGTGGATATTCCTAATTTTGATTATAAGATGATTGAAGATTATAGTGAAGTTTCATTATTATCATTCGATAAAACAGTACAATTATTAGAAGCAATAGTAAAAAATACAAATATTCCAGTAAAACCATTAGGTACAATAAGTGATATGAGTGACAAGTATATAGTGGGAATATTAACGGAGAAGAATCGTGTAATATGTGTTGAAAAATCTGTATTTAAGGAGAAGAAGAGTAAATTAAAGAATTTGAGTACGAAGTTTTATAGTGATATAGATATGTTTATTCATGACAATGTTCATTTGGTAGATGAGCGAATTATATTTATGAATAAGCGAAAATATGAAGATGAAACTTATATACGATTACGATTTGAACTATCGCGATATTTACAAGATCATAGTAAAGAAAAGAGTGAATTATTGATGGTAATACATAGTGATGAACGAAATATAGATAAAAAACGTATGAATGTAGATCGTATTTTAGCACCTATATTTGAAAAGTTAATATCTGTTCAAAAGCAAAATATTGATTATGATTTTTATGAATTACCGAATCATAGAATACCGTGTGGATTACGAAGTATTAAGAGTAAGGATCGTAATAGTAGTAGTAGTAAATCAAATTCGAATAAAAAGGAGATTGTATTTGATTGTAGTGAAGATCCTCATTGTGTTGTGGATAGAAATGATTGTAAATTACATGTAAATGAGTATAATTTATTAGATCAAAAGAAGCGAAATTTAAATATTTATATTCCGATGATTGTTGAAGAGTTAATTCGATTTACATTAAAACGAAATGAAATATTGAATGATCATATTCCAAGTATTATTAATAGGGAGCGTGTTATTGAAAATCCTCAAAAATATTATATTATGAATACGACAGATCCGATGGCAATTATACAGAAGGTGGAAAGTATATTTTTGGATAAAGAAGGTTTATATTTGGATCGTCGTCCATTGGTTGATATGATTACAACACAAGATGTTGTATTACCGAAGAATAAGTATACATTAGTGAATCGATCACGATTATTAAGTAATATGAATGAAATACCTGAGGTTTGGTCGAAGATATTGGGTAATCAATTTATATTAATATTACATCCAAGTAATAGTAAGAATTTATTTACTATATTTGATTTATTAATCAATGAATTTAAATATAAGAATAATTCAAATAGTGTGATGAATAATGTAGAGTTATTAAATGTAAAAATGTTAAAAGAGAAGATGATTGAATTTATGGAAAATTCTAAACATCATATATTATTCCAAAAATTAGAGAAGAAGTTAGAATTAAATAGTGCTATTCAAAACAATATGATAGAAAATGAAAATAAATCGAATAGTACATCATCTTCTTCAAAATCGTATGCTCACAAAGAGTATATTGTAAATTTATATAAAAATATGGATCCAAAGTATTTCCGAAATGTAAATGATTTTACTTCATTAAAATATAAAATATTAAGTGATGAATATGAAGGAAATGATTTAGATATCGGTATATTAAGTCATATATTAAAGATCAATTTTATTTTATTAAATAAAGTTAAGAAAAATATTGATAACATTGCTTTAATGTATGGTAATGAATCAACTGATTTTTATACAGATTATGTTTTATTATTAAGAAATAATAATTTAGATAAATATAAATATCAATGGTTCCAAGTAAAGAATAAAGGTTTAATTCATAAAGAAAAAGATTATAGTGAACGATTTGTACGTGAAGTACTTGAAAAGATTCAATAATCATATTTTTTATTTTTTATAAAAAATGAATTTGTTAATAAATAATTTATTTGTTAACAAATAAAATTAAAAATGTAATAAGATGTATTATTCTTTGGGTGATTGTGATGTAAGGAGTGAGGTTAGGAAGGAGTAAAAAGGTTTTTCTTCATGATGATTTTCTTCATGATTTTGTTTGAGTAATTTAGGTTTTATGGTATTTGAATCAAAAGTGTAGTTTTCTTGTTTAAGTTGGAGTGATTCTAATATATTTTGGTATTGATTGGGTATAAATATTTGAAAATCTTCATAATTTACTTTTTTACATGGAAAGATAGATTGAAATGGAATGAAAGTGAGGTGAAAGGATTCTTTTTCGATCAGAAGATCTTTATAATTTTTGGAAGATGAAACAAAGTGTGGTGAAAGGTGATATAATCTATTATTTTCGTGACTATGTAAGAGATAAATAAATGCTTTTATTTGAATCTTATCAAAAAAGGTGGAAGAAATAACGATTAAATATTTGGATTCAAAATCGATAATAAAACCGTCTTTTTTAAGTTCTTTATATAAATCTTGAAAGTTGCGATACATCATAATTAATTCAATTTGGTGATAAAAGATGTGAATACCTTGAAAAAGGTGAAATCCAAGGAGAGTATTATGGTAAATGGAGTAATCAATATTATGATATTCGAAGAGGTCGTGTAAATATTTGAGTAAATATTTTTGTGAAATAAGAATTTTTTCATTTAATGATGAAAGTAAAGTGGATTGAATGTGTATATTTTTGTTAGAAATGGTATGAAAAACGTTATTAAGGGAGTAGTGATAAGAGTTATTCATATTTTTTTATATAATTTTTACTAAAAAAAGGAGTGATAAAAAGAATAGGATAAAAACGAAAAAAAAAATAGAAGTAAAAGATAAGAAGAATCTATTTATTAAAAATGTTTCAACAAAATGTTCAATCGAATTTTGAATCGTTAGAAAATAATAATCAACGAATTGTGGATAATCGTTTTCAGACGTTACATAATCCATTTCGAAATGTAGTTTCTCAAAATGTACCTGAAAATAGTCGTAATCCTCGAAAATTAGAGGATTATGGAAGCAATACAAATTTTTGTAATAATAATGGGTTTGGATATGGATCTTATATGAATTTTTCTGAAAACCAAGAGGTTCGAAAGGATAAAAATCAAAAAATGTATAATCAAGAAGAATCATATAGTAAACAATTTGAAAGTCATTTTAATACACACTTTTCAAATGATATAAGAAAACCAATGAATAGTATTCAATCAGTACCATTAAATATGAATAATCAAACAGCATATCAACCGATGTCGAATTATATGTTTGAACATAACATGCATTATCAATATGATGTAAATAAAAATCTTGGATTAGGTATTCCAATGAATTCGAATCAACAATATGATCGTAATGGTGAGATAGGTCAAAGACGAAGATGTGCGGGGGTAGTACAAAATAATAATCAAGGAGATTTTGCGCAAAATTATGCTTTTCAAAATTTTGAAACATTAAATAAGATAGCAGAAAAGGAGGAAGAGATCAATCGTTATATGGATCGAAATCCAGTAAATACACGTAGAGATGAGGTGGCAAAAGAGCGATTATTGGATAAGAAGAAATTTATGAATACGCAAGGAGGTGTAATGAATAATTTTAATGATTTAACACCGAAAAATACGAGAAGTGATTCAAAATCATCGGTTCAAACAAATTATATACCAAATGGAAAAACGTTGGCTCAACCGCGTAATTTATTTTAAATAAAAATGTTTAAATAAAGATGTAAAAAATAAAAAAAAAATATCTAAATAAAATAGGATAATATCAAATAATCAATAAAAAAAATGAATAATGAAAATAATATTGACCCAAATAATGATCAATTAAATCAACAAATTAAAAAAGAGCAATTATTTAAAAAAATACCAAGTAAAGAGTTTGTAGAAGATGTTTTAAAGTTGTTTATACCAAATGGATTTCAAGATTCATATTATCAATTTTCGCGAAAAATGATTACAGAAAAAAATGTAATTGATAAATTAAATGTAATTCTTCCTGAATTGAAAGAATATTATATGAATTGTAAACATAATAAATATTTAGACAATATTGATGCTAAAAAATCAGTAACAATATTACGTCAATTATTGCGTTTATATGATTATCGTGTAATATCAATGGAAAAATATCATAATGGTCAGAAATTTTTATTATATAAAATAGAAAAAATAGAAATGGAAAAAGATAATTATCAAAAGAAATTAATTATTGATTTTGATTAATATAAAAATAATTAAAAATATTTTAGAATTATCTTAGTTAAATATAGTAAATATATTTAATTAAAATGTTTAATCCTTTTAATTTAAAAAAAGAGAATAGTGAAGTAAGAAATAATCAACAAAGATTAAATGAAAAGAAAGAAAATGAAGAGAGAAAAAATGAAGAGAGAAAAAATGAAGAAGAAGGAATAAATAGTAAAGTTATAAAAAAGCAAAATTTAGTTGTAAATATAAATAAGATCCGTGGTAATTTTAGTGATAAACATCATTATTTCATTGGTTCAATCATTAATAGAAATGATGTAAAACCATTATTAGATATACAAAGAAATATAAAAAATAATGAATTTAATAATATGAGATGGTCTGTTCCTTTACATACAAGATATATATATTTAGGATATATTGACTCATCTGTTGCTGCAGAAATGATGAATAAAATATTCCATCCATTATGTTTAGCAATAGCGGAGAAATTTAGTAAATTACATTGTGACTATGACAATATAAAATATCGTAGTAAACAACCAAAAGATAGTGGTGTAAAGATTATTAGCGCTGAATATAAAGATAAACAGAATATATTAAATAATATTATTATTCCATATTTAAAGAAAGAAGGTTTAAAAAAAATATATGATGTAGAATCAAAAATTGAAAAGCCGCATATTGATCTTCTTTATTTAAATTGTGCTGATATTATTTATCGTCAAATTGGTTTAGAAACATCAAAAAAAATTAAATTACCATCCAAAGGATTTGATATAGATCATATTTGTTTAATTAAAGGAACACCTTATATAAAGAAATTTGGTATTCCTTCAAAATATGATCGTCTTAATATTGAAACTGTAAAAGAGTTCTATTATCCTCTTCATGGTGAGAATTAAAAAAATGGCATATTTATATATTGTAAAATTTCCTTTTATATCAAAAATATAATATTTATATAAAAATAATTTATTTTTATATAAATAATAATTTGTAAAAAATGTAATTAAAAATTATGTATAGTACTCCATTCGTTCATAATGTATTGAATAATATTTTCATTTAAATGAAAATCTTTATTTTTAATATTTTGAATATAATCTTCAAAATGTTCAATTTTATGTAAAAGTAATTTTTGTGAATATATTTTTTTATAATAATAATAAATATAAATTGTAAATAATGCTATTAAAAGTAGAAAAATAAGAATAAATATTTTTGTATATAAAATCATTTTATCTACTTTTCATTTATATTTTTTTTATTTTGTATCTTTTTATTTTTTATTCAAAATCGCTATTTGAATCTTCACTATTTAAGTCTTCACTATTCTTTTTTTCTTTCTTTTCCTTCTTTTCTTTCTTCTCTTTTTTTTCTTTCTTTGACTTTTTCTTCTTTTTATCCAAATCAAAAATAGATGATACTTCATTTACATCAACTTCTTGAATAAGATTACTTTTTACTTCTAAAGAATTAGATACATTATTAGATACATCATTAGATACATTATTAGATACATCATTAGATACATCATTATTTACATTAAAAATAGTTTTATCTTTTGGTACTTTAGGTTCTTCCTTTGATGGAATTTTTATAATAATATCTTGTCGAATTCCATTTTTATATACATAATCTTCTGCTAATTTACCATCTTGTGACCAATATTTATAAGATCCATCTAATTTGCCATTTACATAATTCATACTTTTCATTTTTTTAGCGGTAACATCATACCAAAATTCACAACTTCCGTGAAGTACTCCATTTTTATAATTTGTTCTTTCATATGGGACTTTATTAATATGATAATATTCATATAAACCATCAAGTTTACCATCAATATATGTACATTTTTCTAGAATACGTTCATTTGAATAAACGATCCAAAGACCATTTCGAACATATTGATTTTCAACGGATTGACCGCAAGTGGGACAAGTAATATGATATTTTGAAGTAAATTGATGTGCGTGATGTAAAAACTCTTTTTTTGAAAATGTATGATTATCGATTGTTTTTGTTTTTTTATTATAACAAAAAAAAGTTATATTATTTTCATTTTCACCTTCAGAACTACTGATATAATCTTCTGAAAAAGAGCGATTTTTTGTGGGTTTGTCAATTTCCATTTTTATAAAAATATGATTTGAATAATAAAAAGAGTAGAACAAGGAAGTGTATAAAAAAGAAAAATCATTTTTATCTTTTTTTAAAAAAATAAAAATAAATGAATAAAGAAAAATCATTTTTAATTACATATGAAATAGTATTTGGACTCCATCTTTTAAAAAAATCCATGATTGATCTTCATGAGAATAAATATAAAGATCTATTTTATTATAATTTGTATAATAATCTTTGAAATCATGTGATTTAGTAACATTTTTAAAAATAGATTCATTTATTTCATTTTCAAGATGAATTGAAATCGGTATTAAATTATCTAATTGAAAACCAAATTTTTTTAAAAATAAAGATCTTTTATCCATTTTTATATTTTTATATAAGAAAAAAATAATTTTTATAAAAAAAATAAATTTATAAAAAAATTAAATATAAAAATATAAAAAATAGAAATAAATAGAAAGTAAAAAAAGAAAGTAATCACATGAAAGGTATTTTTTAAACATGTTGAAAAAAATGATTTTTTTTCTTTTTACTTTTTTTACTTTTTAAATCGACTTAAAAGTAACTTTACTATACAAAAGTAGAGACGTTTTAAAAGAATTTATCGCAAAAATGTCTGATATTTACCAATTCTTAGAGTTAAGACGTGTGGAGAAGGGTGCTGAAATGTCTCACACGTCAATGAGTAAACCGAAAGGTTCATTTATGATTAAAAAGAATGAAATGGCAAAATTCTTTGAACTTTATGACAAAGCTCTACAAAAAGGTGATGATCTTTGTCTTATTGAACGTCATATTGATTATGGTCCTATGGTCATTGATCTAGATTTCGAATATCTTCCTGATGTTGATGAACGTCAACATGATGAAGAGCATATTCGTGGTGTAGTAAAATTATATCAAGAAGAGGTTGTAAATATGTTTAATATTGAACCTGATGATTCAAAACTGACTGCGTATGTATTCCAGAAACCTGCTCCTTATCGTGAGAAAGAGAAGAATAGTGGTGATGCGGAAGCTGGATCAACCACTGGTGGAAACAAGTACAAGAGAACGAAAGATGGTATTCACATTATCTTTCCTTTTATTGTAAGTACACCTGAACCTCAGTATCTGATTCGTGAAAACATTCTAAAACGTATTGGTACTGTTCTTGATGTTCTTCCGCTTGTTGTTCCCAAAGGTAAAGAGGGAAATAACAGTTACACAGCAGTTGTTGATCGCAGTGTGATTCAAGCAAATGGTTGGTTCCTCTTTGGTTCTACCAAACCGGGTCACGAGAAGTATGAACTGAATTACATTTATAAACACGATATGACTTGTATTGATTTTGATAATGTTCAAGATATTCCTCAAGATGAACTTGCGAGTTATTTCAACAATATGACTCCGACACGATTCTTCTCGATTCGTAATAAGAATGAGATTGATATTGTACCCGTTCGTGATGAAAATATGGATGCGATCAGTCGTTTCCGTGCTGCGGAGCATAAGAAAGCGACAAAGAAGAAGAATATGAATGAAAAGATGAATCCTGAAGAGACAAATCTAATTAAACAATTTGTTCAAATTATGAGTGACAAACGTGCGAATGATTATAACAGTTGGATTGAAGTCGGTTGGGCACTTCACAATCTGGGTGCTGAAAATCAAGATCTTCTTGATATTTGGATTGAGTTTAGTAAACGTTCACCTAAATATGTGGATGGTGATTGTGAAACTCGTTGGGAAAATATGAAGGATGAAGGTCTTGGTATTGGAAGTATTCGTTATTGGGCGCGTCTTGATAATCCGGATATGTACAAAAAGATTATTATGAATGATATTAATAAAATGATTG
>JACCDO010022112.1_pt1 | contig 13142 bp, 13 predicted proteins | sample 7446101 | NCBI WGS metagenome assembly JACCDO01 (sample SAMN15323440, study PRJNA562643) | freshwater metagenome | isolation source: river surface water | place: USA:Blue River Watershed | collected 2017-08-16
AGAGAAAGCAGTTCAAAGAGGGAACACGCAGTGCTTTCGTGGATGCCTACAACACCTATGAGGACCTGTTCTCCAAGACCACATACCAGAGCACCAAAGGCAAGGAGGCGATGTATGGAGTCACTGTCAACCCGCTGCTGGCTGCCGGTCGTAAGACTGGCGATCAACAGAGTGCGGATAGCTCGATGGACTCCGCAGCGCACACCAAGATGTTGTTCAAGCAGCAATCAGGCAAAGCGGGGATCTCGCTCGACCATAAATATAAAAAGAAGTGAGTGAGGCAGTGAGTGAGTGGGTGAGTAAGGAATAGTGCATGCCCCTACCTTTCCACACTTAAGCCCGTTATTTTAGCTTCTTAAACTGTTTTTATTGTAATTAATCGCATGTCTAGCATTTTACCGGCTACTTCCGCCTGCATTGTTCGACCCGCTAACAAAAAAACACCCAACACAGCAGGTGTTCAAAGAAATAGGAAGCAGTGAAATCATGATTGTTCTTGCTTTTCTTGTACTGCTGCAGCTGCAGATGACATGGTGCGCTTATATCGCCAGTGCTATTGAGGGGATAGGTGGTACAAGTTATAATACTGATGCTGCATCGGTGACATCTGCGATACCAACATCAATACCCAGTATATCGCCTACATACTACCCCTCATTGAGTCCACATTCTATTAGTGTGATCTCGACCATCGCAGGTACGGGTGTGGGAAGTTATTCAGGTGACAACAACCAGGCGACCTCTGCAACCATCAGTGATCCCAGTGGTATAGCCATCGATTCAAGCAATAATGTGTACTTTAGTGATTTTAATAACCACCGCATACGTAAGATCACTTCGTCAACCGGCATCATCACTACGTATGCTGGTACAGGTTCATCTAGTTACAGTGGAGATGGCGGAGTTGCAACTAGCGCTTCCTTGTACAAGCCATTCGGTCTCTGCATCGACACATCAGGTAACACATTTAGAAGTACAGATATATCTAACCATTGACACAACTTGTTCACACTACTCTCCTCTTAGGCAACCTGTATATCGCGGACTGTAACAATTACCGCATCCGTAAAGTTGTCGCTTCCACAAGTGTGATCTCTTCTATAGCGGGAACGGGTGCTGCTAGTGATAGTGGTGATAACGGTCAGGCTACAAGTGCGGCACTCAATGGTCCAGTAGGAGTGGCTGTGGATACTTCAGGTACAACCGCTTTATATAATTATCTGTGCTGATTCTTTTTTTTATTATTGTATTTTTAGGTAATGTCTATGTTGGCGACTACGGTAATAATCGTATCCGTAAGATCACCGCCTCAACAAGTGTTATAACCACATTTGCCGGAACTGGTGTGGCAGGTTACAATGGTGATGGAGGCCAAGCAACCTCAGCTGCTATCGGATATCCAAGAGGCGTCAATCTAGATAGTTCTGGTAATATATACGTTAGTTGCAATGGTTACAACGTCATACGCAAGGTTGATGTGTTAACGGGTGTCATTAGTACAGTCGCTGGCACTGGCAGCACATCAGGAGGGTATAATGGAGACAACATACAAGCCACGGCGGCTACCCTGTATAATCCTTATGACGTGGTACTTGACAGCTATAACAACTTGTATATCACTGACCGTGGTAATAATCGCGTCCGCAAGGTTGACGCATCAACCGGTGTGATAAGCACTATTGTTGGTGATGGAACAGCCTCTTCAACAGGTGACGGATCCGCAGCTACTTCCGCTACTCTTAATGGACCTTGCTTTAGTCGCTTTGATAGCTCAGGCAACTACTATGTCTCTGAATGCGCCGGTGATCGTCTGAGAAAGGTGTCAATTGTCACTACCGACATCCCTACTTCAGCACCTAGTAGATCCCCGACATATTACCCCTCATTGAGTCCGCACTCCATCAGTGTCATCTCGACTATTGCGGGAACTGGATCTTCTAGCTACTCAGGTGATAATGGACCCGCCACCTCAGCGACAGTAAAGGGACCAGAAGGACTCGCAATAGACTCGTTGGGCAACGTGTACATCGCGGATACTTACAACCATCGTATCCGCAAGATCACTGCATCAACCGGTATAATCACGTCAATCGCAGGTAGCACTACAAGTGGCAGTTACTCTGGTGATAACGGTCAAGCCACGTCGGCAGCAATGAACGTTCCTACCACCATTGCAGTTGACTCATCAGGTAGTCAAGCAAATCTTACAACTACGTGATCTCACTCACTCTGTTTTTATCTAGGTAACGTGTACATCGCGGATTTTAACAACCAACGTATCCGTAAGGTGACGGTTTCCACAGGGATTATTAGTACCATCGCCGGTAGTAGTACAAGTGGTGAATACAGTGGTGATAACGGTCAGGCTGCGTCAGCTAAATTGAATTATCCAAGAGGAGTCGCGCTAGACTCGTCAGGTAATGTGTATATTGCGGACCAGAATAACCACCGTATCCGCAAGGTGACAGTGTCAACGGGGATTATCACCACATTCGCCGGTTCTGGGACTAGCAGTAACAGCGGTGATAACGGCCAAGCTACAGCCGCGGGACTGAGTGGTCCACGAGCGGTTGATGTTGACTTAGCAGGTACCGCTAGCTAGAATACCTTAATTCTTTTTGCTAGTAGGCTTGCAATTATTACTACCTAGGTAATATTTACATAGCTGACAATGGCAACCAACGTATCCGCAAGGTGACGGTCTCCACAGGGATTATCACCACCGTCGCCGGAAGCAGTACAAGTAGTGGATATAGTGGTGATAACGGTCCTGCCACTAGTGCGACATTCTATGGTCCGCAAGGAGTCAGCGTAGATTCGACAGGTCAGCACTGCCATTCACTCCTTTGGATTTATTGTTACTCACTCACTCTGTATAGGTAACGTGTACATCGCTGATACTCACAATCATCGTATCCGCAAGGTGGCAGTATCCACGGGCATAATCGTTACTTATGCAGGTACTGGGACATCTAGTTTTAGCGGTGATGGCAGCGTAGCTAGTAGCGCGACGTTGTATTCTCCTTACGGAGTCGCTGTTGACACATCAGGTAAGAGCTTCCTTTCCTCCTGCTATTCGCGACCGTTATATTCTCACTCGGTTACTCAGGCAACGTGTATATCGCTGACAGCAGCAACAATCGGATCCGCAAGGTCGTCACGGTAAGCACCGACATACCCACTGCCGCACCCAGTTATACTCCCAGGTAAGTCTTGATGTTGCCTTTTAACGATGTATATGCGTCTAACGTAAATTATTCCCACTAATATAGTGCTACGCCTACCTATATGCCATCCACCTCTACACCTAGTGTTCAACCTACGTATTACCCCTCGTTGAGTCCGCATTCCATCAGTGTGATCTCAACCATTGCAGGAACTGGAACAGCTGGTTACTCAGGTGACAACGGACAGGCCACCTCAGCTGCAATTAATGGCCCGCATGGAATAGCGGTTGACAGCAACGGGAATGTGTACTTTAGTGACGGCGCCAATTACCGCGTTCGCAAGATCACTGTTTCAACGGGCATAATCACCACCTACGCAGGCACTGGTGCATTTAGTTATAGTGGTGATGGAGGAGCTGCGAGTAGCGCGGCAATTAAATATCCGCATCAACTGTCTCTTGATAGCTCAGGTATGCAACAGTCCTCTTAGATATGAACTCATTCGCTCACTAACTCACTTACTTACTCGGCTCTTAGACAATCTTTACATCGCTGATTTCGATAATCACCGCATTCGCAAGGTTCTCGTGTCAACGAGTGTGATCTCAACTATAGCTGGGACTGGGACAGCTAGTTACAATGGTGATAACGGTGCGGCATCTAGTGCGACACTTTACTACCCAGTAGGAGTTGCTGTGGATACATCAGGTAAGCTTATATTAGCTCTTAGACTTGTTTGGTCTCATCACATCCTTCTTTAGGCAACGTGTACATCGGGGACTGTTATAATCACCGAGTTCGCAAGATCACTGCTTCAACTAGTGTTATTACCACAATAGCTGGTACTGGAGCTGCAGGTTTCAGCGGGGATGGAGGAGCGGCCACGGCTGCAGCTACTAAGTATCCCGGGGGAGTTAACCTGGATAATATTCTCAATGTGTACTTCGGTGACAGAGGTGGGAGCAACGTGGTCCGCAAGATCACAATATCCACCGGGATCATTTCTACAGTTGCGGGCATTAGCAGTACATCAGGAGGATATAACGGTGATAATATACAGGCCACAGCTGCGAACTTAAACGGCCCTTACGACGTCGTGGTCGACAGCTACGGTAATCTGTATATAACTGATAGTCAAAATAACCGCATCCGCAAGGTAACCGTGTCAACCGGCGTGATTACCACGGTATTGGGTACTGGCGCTACTTCATCAACAGGTGATGGAGGCGCAGCGACTTCCGCAACAATTTATTCTCCAAGTTTTAGTCGGTTTGACAGCGCGGGTAACTACTACATATCAGAAGGGGCTGGTCATCGAGTTAGAAAGGTTGTTACCGTCACCACCGAGATACCCACCTCCGCACCCAGTTATACTCCCAGGTAAGCCATTGCATTCGCATATACATGCAAATCACTTATGCTTTCTATGTAGTACCACACCCACCTCAGTGCCAACCACTTTCACCCCCAGCAGATCTCCTACGTACTATCCCTCGTTGAGCCCGCATTCCATCAGTGTGATCTCAACTATCGCGGGTACTGGAACAGCTAGTTACTCGGGTGATAACGGCCAGGCTACATCAGCTACCCTCAACGGTCCAACTGGAATCGTGCTTGACTCCAGCGGAAACGTGTACTTTAGTGAATACTATAGTCACCGCGTGCGTAAGATCACGGTGTCAACAGGTATCATCGCCACCTTCGTCGGCACGGGCTCGGGTACTTATAGTGGCGACGGAGGTCCAGCGAGTAGCGCGGCGTTGGACCGACCACTCGGTCTTAGCATCGACACGTCAGGTAATACAGCATAATGCTCCTTGCTGTGTGCCATCTTACTCGCTTCCCTCACCTCGTAGGCAACCTTTACATCGCCGATTCTGGAAATCAGCGCATTCGCAAGGTTCTTGCATCCACAAGTAGTATTTCAACCATAGCTGGGACTGGGATTGCTAGCTACAGCGGAGATAACGGTCAAGCCACGAGTGCAACACTCATCGGTCCTATTGGAGTGGCTGTGGATACCTCAGGTTAGGGCAATTAGAAATTGTTTCCCTATAAAACGACTCATCTCTTTACATTTTATAGGCAACGTGTACATCGGGGATTATGGCAATCACCGAGTCCGCAAGATCACCGCTTCAACTAGTAATATAACCACTATTGCGGGCACTGGATCTTATGGATATAGCGGTGATGGAGGAGCTGCTACAGCTGCTGCTATTGCATATCCAGCAGGAGTTAATCTCGACAGCGCGGGTAACGTGTATTTCGGTGACTGGAGTGCTACCACTCCAGCTTTCAATGTGATCCGCAAGATCACTGTGTCAACAGGGATAATCTCAACTGTGGCTGGTGTTGCCAGCACATCGGGAGGGTTTAATGGAGACAATATACAAGCCACGGCAGCTTCTTTGTACAATCCGTTTGACGTAGTGCTCGACAGCTATAATAATCTGTTTATTTCAGACCGTTTTAACTACCGAGTGCGCAAGGTCGACGTGTCAACAGGTGTTATTACCACAGTCGTTGGCACTGGCACTGCCTCGTCCACTGGTGACGGAGGCGCAGCAACTTCAGCGAGTATTAATGTGCCTTGTTTAAGTCGCTTTGACAGCTCAGGCAACTACTATATAACAGAATGCAATGGAAATCGAATAAGGAAAGTGGTTACTGTCACCACCGATATACCAACAGCATATCCCTCGTTGAGTCCGCATTCTATCAGTGTGATTTCAACTATTGCGGGAACAGGAACTGGTAGTTATAGTGGTGATAACGGCCAAGCTACCTCGGCTACCATCAAAAGTCCGCATGGAATTGACCTGGATTCTAGTGGAAATATCTACTTCAGTGATACGTACAACCACCGTGTTCGCAAGATCACTGCATCAACAGGCATCATCACCACGTATGCGGGAACAGGCACGTCTAGTTATAGTGGCGATAACGGAGTTGCGAGTAGTGCGGCGATGTATTTGCCACACGGAGTCTGTCTCGACTCGTCAGGTACATATTCCCTTATGAGGTACATATTTACTCCTTCTATTTACTCACTTGTTAACCTCATAGGCAATGTTTACATAGTAGATTATGGCAATCACCGCGTCCGCAAAGTTCTTATCTCCACGAGTGTGATCTCGACTATCGCCGGTACTGGTGCGAGTAGTTACAGCGGTGATAACGGTCAGGCTACAAGTGCGGCACTCAATGGTCCAGTAGGAGTGGCTGTGGATCCTTCAGGTGAGTCTTTCCTATGCTGTGCATTGGCTCTCTTATTTTGTCTCAATCTTTTAGGTAACGTTTACATCGGGGACTACCACAATAACCGCATCCGCAAGATGACTGCCGCAACAGGCGCGATAACAACAATCGCTGGGACGGGCACTGCAGGATACAGTGGTGATGGAGGAGCTGCCACTTCGGCAATGATTAAGTATCCTCGCGGCGTTAACCACGACAGCAGTTTGAATGTGTACTTCGGTAATTGGGGTGAAGCTTATAATGTGATCCGCAAAGTCACCGTGTCGACTGGGGTTATATCCACTGTCGCGGGCACCGGAAGCACATCAGGCGGGTATAATGGCGACAACATACAAGCCACGGCCGCTATGTTGAACTATCCTGATGACGTAGTATTAGACAGCTTCGGTAATCTATATATTTGTGATCGCTTTAACTACCGCGTCCGCAAAGTCGACGTGTCAACCGGCGTGATAACCACTATGGCGGGTACAGGCACTGGCTCGTCAACAGGCGACGGAGGCGTCGCTATTTCTTCCACTCTTAACGGACCTTGTTTTAGTCGTTTTGACAGCTCAGGCAACTACTACATCGTTGAATGCGAAGGTAATCGAGTAAGGAAGGTCATAACAGTGAGTACGGAGATACCCACTGCAGCTCCCAGTTTTGCGCCCAGGTAGGCTGCCATCACTACTACTACTAATACCAGTTACCATGCACTAATTTATTATGCTTCTTATATACAGTGCCACGCCCACCTCAGTGCCATCCGCCTCAACGCCCAGTGGAACCCCTACATACTACCCTTCGTTGAGTCCTCATTCCATCAGTGTGATCTCAACCATCGCGGGAACTGGAACAGGTGGTTACTCAGGTGATGGTAGCCTGGCTACTGCTGCGACAATCAACACGCCGACGGGAATCGTGTTTGACTCCAGCGGGAATGTGTACTTCAGTGATTACAGTAACCACCGCGTGCGGAAGATCACCTCATCAACGGGCATCATAACTACCTACGCAGGCACTGGGTCAGGTGGTTTTAGTGGTGATGGGGTTGTGGCAACTAGCGCGGCCCTAAATACTCCATACGGCCTAAGCATGGACTCGTCAGGTAATACCAGTTACTACAGATATACCTTACTGTTTGCCTTCTTATTCATTTTAACCAACTTTTAGGCAATTTATACATCGCCGATTCTGGCAATCACCGCATCCGCAAGGTGACGATAGCAACGAGTATGATCTCCACCATTGCTGGGACCGGTCCCGCCAGTTATAGTGGTGATAACGGTCAGGCCACGAGTGCGGCACTTAATAACCCAATTGGGGTGACCGTGGATACGTTAGGTAAGCGCTAGTATAAATGTCTACCGAATAAATTGACTCACTTCTTGATACCCTTCTAGGCAACGTGTATATCGGGGATCATGGTAATCACCGAGTTCGCAAGATATTAGCTTCTACGAGTGTGATCACCACTATTGCTGGTACAGGTGCAAGCGGGTACAGCGGCGATAACGGGCAAGCAACAGCGGCGATGATTATGTATCATTGCGGAATCAACCTCGACAGCGCGGAAAACTTTTACTTCGGAGACCAATCTGGCTACAACGTCATCCGCAAGGTAACAGTGTCGACTGGGATTATATCCACCGTTGCAGGTACAGGGAGTACCTCAGGCGGGTATAATGGAGATAACATACAAGCCACAGCAGCCTCTTTGTACTATCCCCATGACGTGGTGCTCGACAGCTACAACAACTTGTATATTTGTGATCGCAATAACTACCGCGTCCGCAAAGTCGATGTGTCAACCGGCGTGATCACCACTGTGGTGGGCACCGGCATCTCTTCGTCCACAGGTGATGGAGGTGCTGCAACTTCCGCCACAATCAAAGGTGCGTGTAATAGCCGCTTTGACAGCTCAGGCAACTACTACATCTCGGAATGTGGCGCAGTCAGTGTTCTCGACGGTAATCGAGTGAGGAAGGTGACCACTGTCACCACCGATATACCAAGTGTAGCACCCAGTGTGACTCCCAGGTAAGTTTGTTATATCATCATTGAATTTGTCTGTAACTCATGGTTATTTATGCTTCCTATGTAGTGTCACGCCCACCTATATGCCATCCACCTCTACACCCAGCATCCAGCCAACGTACTATCCCTCGTTGAGTCTGCATTCCATAAGTTTTATCTCAACCATTGCGGGAACTGGGACAGGTAGTTACTCAGGGGATAACGGACAAGCTACTGCTGCTGCAATCTATCAGCCAACTGGAATCGCGATTGACTCCAGTGGAAATGTGTATGTTGCCGATAGACTCAACCACCGAGTACGCAAGATCACTGTGTCAACGGGCATCATCACCACGTACGCGGGCACCGGTACAGCTACTTACAATGGCGATGGGGTGATAGCGAGTAGCGCGGCGCTGTACTATCCCGAGGGATTATGCTTCGACACCTCAGGTACCACTCGTACAAAATTATATCGGCTCTATCGTTCTGGTCTTATGCACTCTTCTTTAGGTAACATGTATATCGCGGATCAGTCAAATAGCCGAGTGCGAAAGGTTGCTGCATCAACAAATATCATCGCAACAATAGCTGGTTCGGGGACTGGTGGGTATTCAGGTGATGGCGGTCAGGCAACGGCAGCGGCACTGTATATACCTTCGGGTGTGGTCGTGGATACCTCAGGTAACGTGTACTTCACCGACACGGCAAATAATCGTATCCGCAAGGTGACAGCCTCCACTAGTGTTATTACAACCATAGCTGGTACCGGAGTTGCGGGATATAGTGGTGACGGAGGAGCAGCTACAGCTGCGGCTATTGTATTACCTCATGGGATTAACCTCGACAGCGCGGGTAACGTGTACTTTGGTGACTGGGGTAGTGGGGATGTTGGAATGAGTTACAACGTGATCCGCAAGATCACTTTATCAACAGGGATCATCTCAACTGTGGCAGGTGTTGGTAGCACATCAGGTGGGTACAACGGAGACAACATACAAGCCACGGCTGCTATGTTGAACTCGCCTATTGATGTAGTGGTAGACAGCGCTGGTAATTTGTTCATAACGGACTTTTATAATAACCGCATCCGCAAGGTCGATGTGTCAACCGGTGTGATTACCACTGTAGTTGGTACTGGCACTGCCTCGTCAACTGGTGACGGATCAACGGCTACTTCAGCCACTATTAATCAGCCCTGTTTCAGCCGGTTTGATAGCTCAGGCAACTACTATGTCTCTGAATGCACTGGTAATCGAGTAAGGAAGATGATCACAGTGAGCACGGAGATACCAACTACATATCCCTCATTGAGTCCGCACTCCATCCGTGTGATCTCGACTATTGCAGGAACTGGAACAGCTAGTTATTCAGGTGATAACGGGCAAGCTACTTCAGCTACTATCAACACGCCGACTGGTATCGCGGTTGACTCCAGCGGAAACATTTACTTTAGTGATTGGAATAACCACCGCGTCCGCAAGATCACTTCTTCATCAGGAATAATCACCACCTACGCGGGCACCGGATCATCTAGTTATAGTGGCGATGGAGGAGTAGCGAGTAGCGCAGCCTTGTACTATCCGTACGGACTCAGCATCGACTCGTCAGGTAACAACCAGTTACTACAGATATACCTTACTGTTTGCCTTCTTATTCACTTTAACCAACTTTTAGGCAACCTGTATATCGCTGATGGAGGCAATCAGCGCATCCGCAAGGCGACGATAGCAACGAGTGTGATCTCCACCATTGCTGGGACCGGTCTCGCCAGTTATAGTGGTGATAACGGGCAGGCCACGAGTGCAGCACTTAATAACCCAATAGGATTGGCTGTGGATACTTCAGGTAAGGGCTAGTATAAATGTCTGCCGAATAAACCGACTCATCTCTTGACATCCTTCTATAGGTAACGTGTACATCGGGGATCATTGTAATCACCGAGTTCGCAAGATATTAGCTTCTACAAGTGTGATAACTACAATTGCCGGTACAGGTGCAAGCGGGTACAGTGGAGATAACGGACAGGCTACGGCTGCGATGATTATGTATCCCTGCGGCGTCAACTTCGACAGCGCGGGTAACTTTTACTTTGGAGACCAAGGTGGTTACAACGTGATCCGCAAGGTCACCGTGTCGACTGGGGTTATCAGCACGGTTGCGGGCACCGCTAGCACATCAGGAGGATATAATAGCGACAATATACAGGCCACAGCCGCAACGTTGAATAATCCCCATGACGTTGCACTCGACAGCTACAATAATCTGTATATTTCTGATCGCAATAACTACCGAGTGCGCAAAGTCGACGTGTCTACCGGCGTGATCACCACTGTCGTGGGCACGGGCACCTCCTCGTCCACAGGCGATGGAGGTGCTGCAACTTCCGCCACAATCAAAGGAGCGTGTAATAGCCGCTTTGACAGCTCAGGCAACTACTACATCTCGGAATGTGGCGCAGTCAGTGTTCTCGACGGTAATCGAGTGAGGAAGGTTACAACTGTTACCACCGATATACCAAGTGTAGCACCCAGTGTGACTCCCAGGTAAGCTATTTCAGTATCATATACGTAAATCTCACTGTTTCTTATGCTTTTCCCATATAGTACCACGCCCACATTCGTGCCATCCACCACCGCACCTAGTGTACAACCTACGTACTACCCTTCGTTGAGTCCGCATTCCATTAGTGTGATCTCAACCATCGCAGGAACAGGAACAGCTAGTTATTCGGGTGATGGTGGAGCTGCTACTTCTGCTACTATTAACGCACCAGTTGGTGTCGCGATAGACACAAGCGGAAACGTGTACTTTAACGAATGGGACAACCATCGTGTGCGCAAGATCACCTCATCAACGGGCATCATCACCACGTACGTGGGCACCGGCTCGGCTAGTTATAGCGGCGATGGTGGAGTAGCAAGCAGCGCTGCATTGAAAAATCCCGATGGACTTTGCATGGACACATCAGGTAATACAACAAGCGATACATATATACCTTACTGTGCGCCTTCTTACTCACATTTACAATTTTTAGGCAATCTCTACATAGCTGATTCTGGCAATTCCCGCATTCGCAAGGTAACGGCATCCACGAATGTGATTTCGACTATAGCGGGAACCGGCTCAGGTAGCTACAGCGGTGATAACGGGGAAGCCACGAGTGCAGCACTATATAATCCAGTAGGAGTGGCTGTTGATACTTCAGGTAAGGGCAAGTAGAAATGTTTACCCTATAAAACGACTTACTTACCTACATCCTTCCAGGCAATGTGTACATCGGGGACTATAACAATCATCGAGTTCGCAAGATCACCTCATCTACAAGTGTTATAACTACAGTAGCTGGCACTGGAGTTGCAGGGTTCAGTGGTGATAACGGTCAGGCCACGGCTGCTACTATTAAATATCCCTGCGGTATCAACCTCGATAGCGCTGGTAACTTTTACTTCGGAGACCAATTCGGCTACAACGTTATCCGCAAGGTCACTGTGTCCACTGGGGTAATTAGCACGGTCGCGGGCACAGGAAGCACATCAGGCTCATACAACGGAGACAACATACAAGCCACGGCTGCCACGTTATACTATCCCCATGACGTTGCACTTGACAGCTATAACAACTTGTATATTTGTGACCGTAATAACTATCGCGTCCGCAAAGTCGATGTGTCAACCGGCGTGATAACCACCATTATAGGAAGCAGCACCTCCTCATCTACAGGTGATGGAGGTGCTGCTACTTCCGCCACAATTAAAGGTGCGTGTAATAGCCGCTTTGACAGCTCAGGCAACTACTACATCACAGAATGTGGCGCAGTCAGTGTTCTCGATGGTAACAGGGTGAGGAAGGTGACAACTGTTACCACCGATATACCGACCGCCACACCCAGTGTGACTCCCAGGTATGTATAATAATGATTATGTCACCACTCACGCAAACATTATTAATTTGCCTCTATCTAATTAGTATCGCACCAACACTGACCCCTACATTCGTTCCGTCTAACACACCCAGTAAGACGCCAAGTGTTTTACCCACGAAATCCCCGACTACGACCCCATCAACTGTGACTCCCACGGTCCTGCCCAGCATGGTACCGTCTGTAACTCCCACTCACACCCCGAGCACGCCTCCAACCGAGTACCCTACTTACCTCAACGGTGTGAATGTGTACTTCACGGTTACCCAGCTGTTCTACAACGTGTCTTACTCCCTATACGCAGCTGACAAGGCAGTGAATGACGCCCTCATCATCGATGCCGTCGTCGAGGCAATCGGTTACGACCTGCGCGAGGCGGATGTAACGGTGATTTCCACTAGTAAGCAGCAGCAATCGCGCACCTTGCTAGCAGCAATGGATACCTTGAGTATGTCCTACTACGTCGACTCAGTTTCTTATATATTTGCGGATGCCGACACCGCAACGCAGGTATACATGCAAGCACTTGAAGCCGCCATCTCCAACGGAACCTTCTCTCTCTTGCTGTATGAGTACGCAATTAGTAGGAACAGCACGTTGGTGTCGTCAACACACACGATAGCTGTGCTCAACACCGCAGGACCCACCTCCCCCCCCTCCTCCTCTCCAACCACATCCCCTACCAAGGCACCAGTCAACCTACTCGGCACGAATATATTGAGTGCTGAGCTGACGTCGGAGGTGGTGCAGAAGAAGACGAACTACTACCTCGCGTACTACCTCGCTTACTTCCT
>JACCDO010876398.1_pt1 | contig 13137 bp, 11 predicted proteins | sample 7446101 | NCBI WGS metagenome assembly JACCDO01 (sample SAMN15323440, study PRJNA562643) | freshwater metagenome | isolation source: river surface water | place: USA:Blue River Watershed | collected 2017-08-16
AAAAATAAATAAAGATTTTTATGAATTACAAGAAGATTTTGAAGATGATATAAGTGATGATTTAAGTGAATATAATGATATAGATGAATTAAATGAAATTAAAAATATAAATGATTATAATAATTTAGATATAAATTATCTTGAAAATATATTATTTAAAAATTTATTAAACAAAAATGAAAAAAATAAAGAAATTCAGAAATATAATTTAGAACAAGAAAAAGAATATTTAAAAAGTATAATAAATAATAAAAACTATGATACAGAAGAATTTAAAAAATCGTATTATTCAAAAATATTTGATTTTATGAAAATATATAATGTAGGGTATATTGATATAATTAAAGATAAAAAAATAAATTATAGATATTTTGGTTATAGATATTTAGATATTATACGAGAGAAAGATTTGCCTAGATTTAAACAAAATAAAAATTATGAAGCAGTATTAATAGAATTTAGAATTTTACCTAATTTAGAATTTGTAATAAGAAATACTATTTTAAAATTAGGTTCAGAATGGTCTTACACAGTTGTTTGTGGAAAAATAAATTATGAATTTATGAAAATATTATGTGAAAGTATTAGTAAAGAGATAAAAGTAATAAAACTAGAATATGAAAATTTGAATCAATCATCATATAGTTTATTATTAGCATCAACAAAATTTTGGGACTTATTTACTGGTGATAAAATATTAATATATCAAGATGATAGTTGTATTTTTAAATCAGATATAAAACCATTTTTAAAATATGATTATATAGGTGCTCCTTGGAATAAGAGACAAAATGATAATAAAAATGGGGTTGGTAATGGAGGTTTTAGTTTAAGAACAAAAGAAGTAATGAAAGATGTAATAAAAAAAATAAGTATAATAGAAACAGCTTATAATCGTCATACATTAAAATTCATGAAAAATTCAAATATGACAGTTGGTCCAGAAGATGTTTATTTTACATTAAATATGTTAAGATATAAAATAGGTAAATTAGCAGATTGGAAAACAGCATATAAATTTTCGACAGAAACAATAAAAAATAGAAATAGTTTTGGAGGACATAGTTTTTGGTCATCAGATAAAAATTGGAAATTAAGATTAATAAAAGATGTTTTATTAAATAAAGTATGATTAAAATAGTTTAATTTTATAATTTTTTTATTTATTTTTTAATAGAACAATGAAATTAAAAAATAAAAAAGTAAATATGAAAAAAATAAAAATAAAAAAAAATAAATTAAATACAACAAATAAAAAAGATAAAAAAGATAATTTAAAAAATAAAAAAAAAGATTTAAAACCAAAAAAACATAAACAAAAAAGAATAATTAATCATGTACAAAATAATCAAAAAATAATTAATATTAGTGATTTTAATAATATTTATTATGAAAATTTTAAAAATTTTTGTATTTATAAATATAAATTATTAAAACCATTCGAAATACCAAATTTTAATGATAATTCAATAAACCAAACTGCATTCATTTATTTTGATACATCTGAACATATTAAATTTATTATAAAAAATATGATTTTAAAACTTGGAGAAGAATGGTCACATAATATTATTTGTAATGATAATAATTATAATTTTATCTTAAACATAGTAAATAATATAAGTACAAAAATTAAGATAATTAAATTAGATAAAAGTGAACTAAATAATACACAAGTTTTAATGGAAGATGAATTTTGGAATAAAATAATATGTGAAAATATTATAATTTATAATGAATATTCTTGTTTATTTAAAGGAAATAATAATATATTAAAAGATTTTGATTTTTATGCAAATTATTCTATAGAAGAATTAAAAAATATAAAAAAGATAGATATTTTTTATTGTAAAGTCCCATTTATGAAAAATATTTTAAATAAAATTAGACAAGATAATAGTGAAAATTTTAATGAACTCTTGGAAAATATAAAAATTGATTTATTATTAAACGAATTAGATAAAAATAAAACAAAAATAGGTAATAATTTAATGTTTTCAGAAGATTGTCGAAAAATAAATTTTGATGAAAATTGGTTGGAGTCAAAAATATTTAAAATTTGTGCATTTACAACAAATTATGGATTGAATTTAGGTGGAGGGGAAATAAATTTATTAAATTTTGCAAAATATTTTATATTAAAAAAACATAGTATAATATATTTATTTGTAGATGAAAATTTAGATATAAAATTTAAGACAACAAAATTAGTATTAGGGGAAGATTTAATAGACCATGTAAAATTTTTTGGTAAAAATGGATTCAAACATATCAATCAAAATTATGATTATCATTTTAATATGGATAATTCAAAAATACCAAGACTAAGAGGATTATCATCAAATGTAAATATATATCATTGTCAATTTCCTTTTGATACATACAAAGATGTTGAAAACAAAAAAAAAAATAATATAAAAAATTATAATCACATTTTTTTAAATTCGGACTTCACAGAATTCTATTATAAAAAGTTTACCAATCGGTATTTAAATAATCAAAAAATTAATGTAATTTATCCTAGTTCTATAAAAAACATAAAAATAGATGATATTGATAATTATGAAAAAAAAGAGAATTCATTTGTTATGATTGGTAGAATATTTGATTATAATACCAATGCTCATAATAAAAATTTTGATATTGCATTAAAATATTTTGAAAATTTATCTTTTCAGAATAATCATAATTTTGAGATACATATAATAGGTAAAGTTTATTCAAATAAAATGTTAAATAAATTAAAATCATTTAAAATAAAAAATATTTATTTTCATACAAATTGTTCAGATGATGAAAAAAATAAAATATTAGAGAAATCCCAATATATTTTAAATATGACCGGATTAAATAGAAATAATATAAAAGAATGTTTTGCTTATGAACATTTTGGAATATCTATAATTGAAGGTATAAATTATGGATGTATACCCATTTCAGTAAATGGAGGTTATCCATCGTATTATATAAAAAATAATGAAAACGGTTATATATTTAATAATGAAATGGAGTTTAATGATTTAATACGTAGTATTATATTAAAAAATAAAAAAATATTATTTGATAAAATATATTATAAAAATATATTAGAAAAATTCAAAGAAGAATATTTTTTTAAAAAAATAGATAGTATCTTAAATTAAATAATAAAAAATGATAAAAAGAATTATATAAATTCATATTTATTTTTATAAAATTCTAAAATTTTATTATATATTTTTTTTTCTTTTTTTAAATTCATAAATTGTTTAACAAACAATCTAGCATTTTTAGCAATTTTAATACATTTTTTTTTATTTTTTTTACACCAATTTAATTTTTGTTCAAGATCAGAAAAATCATCAGCCAAAGGAACATAATGTCTATAAGGTTTTAATAAACCTTCCATTAACCAACTTTCAAATTTAGGAGGTCTCATTAAAACAACCGAATTAGATGCTAATTTCCAATTTAATCCTGAATCTTTATCATTACCTTCTATAGAAATTTGATATTTATATTTGGACATTTCAGCGATAGATTTTGTATTTTTTAAAAATTCTGGATGTTCATTTGAAAAACTAAAACCAATATCATATTTGTGAAAATATTTTTGTATAAAATTTAAACGAGGTGTTTCTTCTAATCCAGTACTAGCTCCTCTGTAAATAAATCCTTTTTTTTTCTTTTTCCAATTATTATTTTTATTTAAAACACTCTTAACATCTCCCCAATGTCTATTATATTCTAATGGTAAAATAATTGAATTGTGATTATAATCAATTTTTCTAACTTTTTGCAATGTTGGTTTTTTATAATTTTCATATCCATCTGCACTTATTGTAAAACATTTTATATTTAAAGGAAATCCACTATTTTCTCCCCACCACCATGCATTTTTATAAGAACCATAATGAAAAGGAAAATTTTCTGGAGGATTTGTATTAGGTCCATGATAAAAATATAATTCGTTTTGTTGAAATTGTTGATGTTTATCACCAATTTTTATTTCTACTTTTTCTGATTTATTTTTGATTAAATTTTGGGTATAATATTTTAAACGAAAATTTATTGAAAACTTCATTTTTATTTATGTTTTCTCTACTATTATATAAATATTATATAATATATATTAAAAATAATATTAATAAAATTATTTAGTCCAATATTTTCCTTGATCAATATTTTTACATCTGTTATCTAATTTTTCTACAACAGTTATCCAATTTTCTTTTATTATATCTTCATCATTTTCTGGTATAGGCATACCATTTGAATATATACCAAACATAGTATAACAACCTGAACCCAAATAAAGTAAATTTTTATTTGATAATTTATTATTTAAATAATTAATAATAGGAGGACCATATGCACCACAACCCAATATAGCTGTATCAAAATCTTGATATTTTTCTAAAATTTCATTAACTATTTTTTCTACTGTTTCTTTTATTGAATTATCTGGATATTCCATATTTAAAGTAGTTTGTGGTGTTTGAAGATAATACATATAAAATTTAGGAACATCGAATTTCCATGCTTTTTCAACACCTCGTTCATAAGCTTTTTTAATACTTTCAATTGCATTACCAATATATAAAATTTTTTTGTTATAAGAATTTTTTAATATAATTTTATGTATTAATCCCCAATTATAAAAATCTTCATTTTTTTTTAATAAACTCCATAATAATAAATCATGATTTAAAAAACAAATAGCACATGTTAAGGTAGATTTTTTAATTATATCAATTGTATTATTTGTCCACCAATCTAATATTTGATTTTTTTCTTTTTCATTTTTATAATATAATCCAGTATTTTGTTTCATATAAAAATCACAATTTTCAAAATTATTATCAATTTTACTATAATTATCTTTTAAACTTAAGTTAAATTTATAACTTAAAATAAATCTACTTTCAATATTTCCTAGTCTTGTTGTAATTAAATTTTGATTTATATATTTATTTATTAAGTTTTCAAAATTATCATTTAACTTCAAATCAAAATTTTTTTCTTCACCCATTTTTTTTATTTTTCCAAGATTCATATTTTTTATTTTATCATAATTTTTTAAATATTTTTCAATAAAATCATTATTATTATTACAATTTCTTTTATAAAATTCAAATACTTTTAACCATATAGCTTCATTATTATTTGTTTTATTATTATTATTCATATTTTGTATTTTTTGTTTAAGTCTTTTCATTTTTTTCATCATTTTTTTCTTTTTTTGGTTATTTTTATTTTTTTGTTTTATCTTAAACATTTTCTATTTAAAATATATATAAAAAAAATATTTTTTATTTTTATATTATTTATTTATTAATATAATACATAACATATGCAAAAATTACAATTAAAACTGGATTAAATAAAATTTCCATCATATATTGAGTATCAATAATTGGTTTTAAATTTTGAATATATTTTTTAAAATCCTTATTTAAATTATTTTCCATAATTGTTGTTTTTTCCAATGTTTTAATAAAATTATTTGCATAAATTTTTGAATTATAACTATATTTATCAATTAAATTAAATGTTTCCATCGCAACCAATTTTTTATCACATAAGTTAATACATATTAATATATTATAATTTGTTGAATAATTTTCAATTACTTTAACATAATTATGTGATTTGAAAAAACAATTTCTTGCTAATTCATATTCTCCAATATTATAAAAAATAATACCAGCTTTCATCCAATTATTATACATATCAGAATATCTACCGATTCCACCAGTAGGTATCACACTATCATCATCAGCTCTTTGTTCAATTCTCTTGGCAATTTCTTTTAATTCATTTATATTTTTTTCTTTGTTAACTATAATGCTCATTTTTGAATAAAAATAATCTAATAATATTAATTTGATTTTTTTTAAATCGAAAAAAATTAAGTTTAAAAATAAAAAAAAAGAATATTTTATTTAGATTAAGAATAACAAAAATGAAATGTATAAGTTGTAGTAATAAATTAAATATTCGTAATATTCACCGATTATGTAAATCTGATCAAACTCATGTTTATTGTTCAGAATGTGCAAAAAATATATTAGAAGAAGAAACAAAAAATAAAAATATTATTTTATGTAAAAAATGTGATTCAGTAATTTATGAAAAAAAAGAAAATAATGATGAATCAAATACAGATAATAAGGAAAAAAATTTAAATTCTTTTATTTTAGGTTCTCTATTAACTGTATCTCATATAAATACAATATGCCAAAAAATTTAATTTTAACTAATATTTTTTATACTTAAAAAAAGATATATTATATATAATAATATTAATTATATATAACATCAAAGAATGATTTTAAACAAGAATTTTCTACAATTAAAACTTTTTTTATTATATATTATATTTTTAATTATTAATGCTAAACAAATTCAAGATCCAGTTGCTAAACATGATGCTAGTATGTGTGGTGTTTATTTATGTCCAGGATTACCTGATTTAGCAACAAAATATTTACAAAGTGGATGTATTCAAGAATTTGGACATTTTTTAAATGATGAGAGAGATTTATCAAAAGCTTCTCATGAAGAAAAAAATAATTTAATGATGGAAACACTTAATGAAAATTCAGAAAATCAAAATAATGAATGTACAAAATTGGTTTTAATATTTTTGGCAATTGGTTCTGGTTTAATTTCCTCAATGTTTGGTTATTATATTGGTATATGGGAACAAAAACAAAATAAAAAAGTTATATTTGTTAATGATGATCTTTAGATTAAAAATGGAAATAAATATTTTTTTTTACAATAAATAATAATAATTTTAAATTATTATTTTACAATAAACATGATTATTAAATAATAAAAAATTTACCAAAAATATAAAAAATACCATCTACGATTATCAATTGTATATTCATTTTTAACACGACCATCTTCTTCATATTCAACAACATTACCATCTTTTTTGTCATAATAATATTTACAAGTTTCTTTTTTAGAATTGTCAAAGTTATCATAATAAAATTCAAAATCACCATTTTTACGATTTTGAACATAATTTCCTCTTTCTTGTAGTTTACCACTTTCATAATATTTTTCTACATATCCATCATAATTTTGCTCTCCTAATTCTTTTTTAAATTTATATTTTATTTCTACCAATCCATTCGGATAATACCATGAACCTGTTAAACTATTATAATCAATATATAATTTTATTTTTCCATTTTCCTCATATATAACTCTTTTTCCTTCTTTTACATTTTTAAATTCCTTTATTTGACCTGACTCATAATAAAATATATAATCAGCTATTGGTTTTCCTCCCTCTGCCATTAAATATTTTGACATTAATTGTCCATTTTCATAAAAATCCATATATAAACAAGGTGCAAAAGTACCATAATATACATTAAATTTTGCTTTTAATCGTCCATTATCATAAAATTCCTCAACTTGTCCATGAATTTCATCATTTAAATAAGAACATCTTTTAGAAATTCTACCATTTTTATAATAAGATTCATACAAACCATGTTTTTTTTTATTATTTTCAAAAAATATTTCTGTTATATTACCCTCTTGATCAAAATGAGTAGTTATATCTTTAAGTTGTTCCAAATTTTTTATATAATAATATAAATAATCAGGATTATCTATATAACTTTGTTGAGATTCAATATCATTAATATCTAGAGAAGATTGTATTTGCATTTTGTTTTTGTTTTTTCTAAGTTACTTATATAAATAAAATAATTTATATATATTTATAATAATAATTCTTTAAGTATATGATTTTTATAATTAAAAATAAAATTTATATTTTTTTTAATTTTTTATTTTTATTTTTTAATTTTTGATAATACCTATTAAAACACCATTTTCAAAAACAAAAATATTTGGATAAACACACATACGAGGATCTATTTTTATATAATCATATCCTAAATAATTTTCACATAAGTGATATTTATATATATTATCAATAATATCTTCTTTAAGATTTTTATATTTTGAATCATACATATTTAATTTTACATAATTTGATAATAAATAATCATTCATTAAATCTTTATGAGACATAACAGCATTTGGTGCATATTCCAAAATAACATAAGGAATATCATGTTCAAGAGTAAAATCAAAAATTTTAAATAGAAATTCATCAAATTCTTTAAACATATGATTTTCATTTAAATATTCAATTTCTTTATACATTTTTTTTAAATTTTCATATTGATTAGTACTATTATTATTATCGTCTTCTTGTAACATTTTTTCAAAATCTTCATAACTTTGTATATTTTTTGTTCTTTTTAATTGATATAATTTGTTTTTAGCCAAATCTTTCAGATGACTATTAAAATATGTATCTGTATTTTCTGGACAATTTACACATTTATGACCTCTAAAATGTAGTTTAGCTCTTATTTCATTTAAAGGTGTTTTTTTCATCATTTCTTCATGTTCTCTTAATTTTCTAACTTGTTCATGTTCATGAATTAAATTAGCATGATAATATAAATCTTGTTGTTCTTTATTTTGAAAAAAAGATTGTCCTTTTACATAATGAATAAATTGAAAAGATTTTAAATTTGGTATTATTTTTCTTTGAATATAATTAAATGTATGAGCAGTGGACATAATTATAAAAAATACAAATAAACATAATCCAAAAAAACCATAAATTTTTTGAGATATTCTCATATTACGAATATTTTTTCTATAAATTAAATCATTTGTAACCATATTTCGATATTTATCTTGATTCATTGTATATAAATATTCTTTTTAAGTGTTTTTTTATATTATAATAATTTTCTTTAAGTTGAAAATAAATAGAATTAAACGTAAATAAAAAAAAAATGAATGATAATAAATATCAAAAGTATTAAATATAAAAAGATTTATTGAATTATGATTATATTAATAATAAAACGTAAATAAAAAAATGCATGAACGTATAAAGTATGCTTTAAAATATCTATTAAACTTCAATATTTTAAATAACGACGATATAAGTAAAAGTGTTGATTTTATGGATGATATAATTCATAAATATGGTATTGATTATCCAAATCATAAAAATCCATATAAAATGAGAAGAGAAACAGAAAAAATAATTCAATTATATTATGATAAATTTGATATAAATAGTAAAAAAATATTATTTGAAGAATTGTTAAAACATAATAAGTTGCATGTATTTTTATGTTCAAATAATTATGAAATTTTACAAAATCAAATAAAAAAAAATAATGATGAATTATTATTTACGGAGTCAATATTTGAAAATGCTGATCAACTGGAAAATAATTATTTTATACTATTTTTTAAACAATTTTATTGTAGAGAAAATTATTATTCTCCAAGAATAAAAGAAAAAATAAAGTATATGATACAACAAATGCAAAATAATCAAATACTGAATGAAAAATTGTATCATAAAAATATTCATGGTGAAAATATATTTACTGTTTATATTGGAAATTATGATGCAATAAAATATTATATGAATATTAATGAATTTATAGAATTATTTGACATAAAAAATAGTTTTAATAAATTTGATACTATTTTATCATATGCAGCATTAATGGATACCAAATCTCAAATTAAATTTAAATTAACAAACAAACAAAATTTAAATAATGTACCTAATATAACTTGTGTAGAATTTTTAGATTTATCAAATTTTAGGGATTTATTTAAATATTTTTTAAAAAGAACAAAATATATACATATGTTAACACCAGAAAATAAAAAAATAATATTTGATAAAATATATAAAAAATATAAAGAAAAAGGAACAATATCAAAATATTTAAAAAATGTACCTTTTCAAAATATAAATATGTTTTTGTTTGGAATGAAAAATTATTTTATTCGTACATATAAATTATCAAATGATGAAATAAAAGATTTAGAACTTAAATTTGAACAATTAATATATGATAAATCAGTAGAATTTGATAAAAAATATGCTTTAAATTTACCTATTGATTTAATTCGTGTAATGTGTTTGTATTTGGATAATTAGACACTAGATATATTTATATACGTAAAATAAATAATAATAAAATAAAAAAAATGAATAATTAAATATTTATTTAAACATAATTAAATTTTATAATAAAAAAAGTAAAAAGTATATAAAATGAGCCGAAATATTGATAGATGTTTAGAATTTTTTAAATTAATGAATAATTTAACTAATATTGAATATATTAATGAAGAACAACTTCTAATGAGTGCATATAATTTGTTATCAATCATTAATTATATTTTTTATAGTAGTGGTTCATTTAATAATAATTTTATGCTTGATTCTTTTTTTGAGTTTTATGTTAAATTAAATATTCAACAAAAAAAAATATTATTTAAAAAATTATTAAAAAATGAAAATCATATAAGTAGTAATATATTTTATTTATTATTATGTACTATAATGATTAATTATTTTTATTATCACCCAATAATTCAAAATGATAAATATATCTTTTTTGAATGTATATTAGATAATGTTGATGATTATCAAAATAATACAATAATGTTATTTTTGAGAAATATAAAAAATTATAGATTTAATTATGATCGTTTTTGTGAAATAATTGATGATATTCAAAATTGCCCAATAAAGGAATTACAAAGACAATTATATAAAAAAAATATATATGGTTGTAATATTTTATCTTATTATTTAAGTAATTTTGACAATTTTAGTAGTGATTTTAAATATACTCGATTTTTTAAATTAATTAATCTTGATAAAAATATTATTGAATATGATACTTGTATACCATATGATTTATTTGAAAATCCATTTAGATTTGGAAATCTTGATAATGATATGTTAATTATTCAACCAAGAATACCTTTAATTGAATGTGTTGGTAAAAAGAATATGGATCCAATATATAAATATTTTACACATCATTCAAAAAATATATATATGTTAAGTGAGCCATATTTAAAAAAAATATTTTTAAATATATTTTTAGATAATAATAAAGTATATAAATATGTTAAAAACATATCTTTTTTTCATTTAAAATTCTTTTTAAATGAATTTAAAGACTATATTCAAATAAAGCACAAAGTAAAAGATATGGAAAAATATGAAGAGTTTTGTGAAGAAGTATTAAATACGAAGATACAAAATATGAATAAAACAAATTTACCAGAAGATTTAACAAAATTAATGAGTATTTTTGTAGGAATTTAATTTTTTTTACCATAATACATAATAATATTTAAATTTTAAGAACGTAAAAATATTATCAACAAAAATTTGAAAAAAAATGTTTAAAATTTAAAAATTAATTATAATAATTGAAAGAACAGAAAAATCATTATTAAAAAGATGATGACATTTTACCCCATGAAAAAAGAGACCGTAAAAGGGTTTGTATCCAAATACGGTTTAGAGCCGATGGTAAACAAAAGAAATGAAATTGTCGAGGAGGTGAAGAATCTTTTGAGACAGACAAATATTAATATTGAAGGAGATATCTTTGATACACGTTTAAATGTTAAAATGGACACTTTTATGAAAGTAGGAGTTGCCAAACATGAATTTGAGACAAAGTTTGTATCTAAGGAGGTATATGAGACTTGTAAAAATATTAAGAATGAACAAATCCGTGTAGTTATTCGACAGAAGATTATTGAATTACTCGAGTTGTTTATCACCAAAATGAAAGAATTAAAGTGGTGGTGGCAACGTCGTGAAGTACAGTTTTATTTTGAAAGCTTTGAAAATGAGTGTAATTTTATGCTAAATAATTTTACAAAATTCTGTCTTGAATCAGTATATGATATGATCAAGGATCATGAAGGGTATAAAAATCTTAGAGTAGAAAATGAGGCTATGGAATTAAGTTATTATGGAAAGAGATTTCCTTTTTATATGATTGGTTATTTTCCTTATCTTATTTTACAAAATATGGTTGCATGCGTTTGCTTTCCTTGTATTATCACTTCTTTATTGAAAGATATGGATGAAGATGAAAAGTATTATTGGAAGAATCCTAATCAAAATAATCTTAATCAAATTTAAATAATTTAAATTTAATTTGATACATAAAAAACTCTTTTTAGAGTAAAATTATAAAAATAAATTTTTTTTTAATGAATATTTACACCTTCATTCATTAAAAATAATAATATTTTTTCAGAATTTTCATATAAATCTAAATTATTTTTAAGTTTTTGATATTCATTATAATTTTTATTCTTTAAATCTAATAAAATATTTGTAAAAGTTTGTTTTTTTTCAATATTCATATTTTCAGGTGCTGTAAATTTGTTTTTTATCATATTATCTTTCAATATTTGTATACATCTTTTATCAAATTTAAATTTTTGATTATATCCAATTTTAAATATATACTCATAACCATGTTTAGCACATGTTAATAAAACAAATTCATCATGTGGACATTTTAATTCAATCATTAATTCAAATAATTCATAATCATTTAATAATGTCACATATTCAAATATTTGAGCATTTAGTTGAATACCATTGTTGATTAAAAAATTTAATATTTCTTTTTTTTCATAATAATTATTACTATGAAAATTTAATGGTTGATGGTAAGAATGTATGAATGTTTTTAAGATTAATTCAGAGTTCCATTTATTTTTTTGATAACCATATTTATATAAAATATCAATTATATCTTTTTTTCTCAAAAATAATGCATTATAAAAATAAAAATCAATTAATTTTGTTATTTTATATTCTAACATATCACTTTTGTTATAAATATTTTTTATTAAACTTAAATTCCATTCTAAGTTATTGTATTCATCATTATTATCAAGTAGAGGATAATTGTAAATATCAATTTCATTTATTTCTTTCCAATGATTTTGACATAAATATTCTATAACTTTTGTATCAGTTACAATTCTATAAACAACATTTTTTCCTAAAAATCTAAATTTTAAACCTTCATAATAATTATATTTAGTTGAACTAATAAATCCTAAATTTTTATCCAAAGGTTTAAATTTAGGTAAAGTCTTATTATTTATTTTATTTGATACATATAATATAGGTGAAAAAGACAAATTATTTAAATAAATATCATTCCATAAATCATGATATAATTTATTATCGTATTTGATTAATTTATTATTATATAATTCATCTAAAAATTGTTTTTTATT
>JACCDO010753296.1_pt1 | contig 13136 bp, 16 predicted proteins | sample 7446101 | NCBI WGS metagenome assembly JACCDO01 (sample SAMN15323440, study PRJNA562643) | freshwater metagenome | isolation source: river surface water | place: USA:Blue River Watershed | collected 2017-08-16
TCTGGGTATGCCTCGGAAATAGCCAGTAATCCACGAAGCGCACTTGTCATCATGTTGTCCGCAGCTGCTACTTCATTTAAGCCATGTGCACTAGTTGTTTTTGAACGAGCTTCAGTGACGCTATCAAATGTGCTTCGTTCGTGGCTTGCATAACCCTTAACTGTTTCGACCAGGTTTGGAATTAAGTCAGCACGTCGCTGCAATTGAACTTCTATTTGCCCGAATGCTTCATCAACAGTGACATTTAGGCGGATTAGTTTGTTGTATTGAGCAATAAAGAAAAGACCGATTAATACTGCCAGGCCAATAACTACATAAGTTGTTTCCATAATTAGAGAGTACCGTGCTGGCAATAATCACAGGTGAAAGCAACGTATATTTCGCGTTAAACGAAACTTTCTCGGTGTTCTTCATCGTGAGTAAGGGTTTGGAACATCAAATCACGAACATCCATTGAGCCAAAGGTTGCATGCGTTGCCCGAGCATCCCACTGATGCGGTTCAAGAGAATTTAAGAAAGTAATCAATTTGGTTCGTGCTTGAAGCGCCTGGGCACAAGCTAATTCAAGGTCATAGTCTTTAAACTTTTCAGCTGTTGCAATTGGATCTGGTTCCCACCAAACAAACTTTGGTTCTTCACCACCGGACTTTTGGGTATCAACCATCAGTTGTACACGGGCTAACCAAACTTGTTCATCCACTTGAGAGATATGTCCCAGCACGGTGGCCGGCGTCCATTCATCTTCAACTATTTGCGCTTTCTTAGCTGACTCCATGAGTCGATCAATACTCATTACAAGTTCAGCAAGTAAAACTTTTTCTGAAAAAGCCATGACTTGATTATGCCCAATTGATCGGTTGCTGCCCAGTATCCATAAGCAGTTGATTGACCCTGGTAAATGGTTTGGAGCCAAAGAATCCACGATGTGAACTAAGTGGTGAAGGATGCACTGACTTAATCACTAAAGCAGGTTTAAAAAATGGTTCCACTGCAGCAGCCTGATTCCCCCACAAAATCGCTACCGCATTTTGGTTAGCTTCCAGAACTGAGGTGATCATTTGATTAGTCACGCTTTGCCAACCTAATTTCTCGTGCGAAAGCGATTCTTCCGGTCTGCAGGTGAGTATTCGGTTAAGTAAAAGAACCCCAGAATCTTTCCAGGAACTCAAATCGTTTCCAAGGCTCTTTCCTAGATCTGACTTGAATTCCTTTTGAATGTTTCGAAGAGTTGGTGGGACTGATTTCTGCTCCAGTGGAATTGAAAACGCTAGTCCCATCGCATGATTGGGATTTGGGTAGGGATCCTGGCCAACTATGACAACTCTGAACTGTTCGGGACTTTCGCCAAGGGCAGCAAAGACCTTACCTATGCCTGGATTAAAACTGCCCTGCTGTTCAAGTGCTTTTTCAATGGCATCTATCTCAGGCTTTACCTCAAGTAGAACTTTTTGCCACGGTTTCGAAAGGGATTCCCAAAGCCACACCTCACAAGATTAACGTCAGACACGCCCACCTAAAAGTAGATGAAATTTCAACTATCTGTTAACCTTCATCTAAAGAGAAATTCGCTCTACTAATAAAAGGAGTACGTCTGTGGACGCACTAGAAATCATCGGCCGTGTGCTGTTTTCGCTAATCTTCTTAGCTTCTGGCCTAGGTCACTTCAAGGCAGCTGATGCAATGGCTGGCTACGCAAAGTCAAAGGGTGTTCCTGCTGCAAAGCTAAGCGTTCTTGGTTCAGGCGTTCTAATGCTTATTGGCGCAGTTCTTGTCATTCTTGGCAACAACATCGGTGGACTACTACTTGCGATCTTCCTAGTTCCAACTGCAGTGCTAATGCACCCATTCTGGAAAGAAACAGATGCAATGGCCAAGATGTCAGAACAGACAAATTTCCTAAAGGATCTAGCACTAGCTGGCGCAGCACTAATCCTTTACATCATGTAATTGTTCATAGATAAACAAAAAGGCGCAGAGAGATCTGCGCCTTTTTGTTTTGCCTAATTTGAGTTAAGCAAGCTTTGGTGCCCAATCTCCTGCTTGTTCAACAAGTGCGCGAAGTTCATTCACACCTGAAGCATCAAGTGGCTTAAGTGGTCCACGAAGGAAGTTGCTTGGGAAACCAAGAATTCCAAGCAGTGCTTTGGTCTTGTTGATGTATTGACCGGATTCAGCATTAACTAGCAATGGCTTGATAGCAGCATATGCTTCAGCTCTAGTTGCTGGATCAAGAATTCCAAGGTGAGCCTTAGGTAGCGCGTTTGCAATACCTGCAATCCATGAAGTTACGCCGGCTTTAAAGAATTCGATTGAATCAACATCAGCACCACAAACTGGTTCGATGCGACCAGCAAAGTTGTTTTGAAGCATTGGAATGCGGGTTAAGTCGCCACTGGCTTCCTTGATACCGATGATGTATTCGTTATCGGCAACTTGTTCAAGTGCGTGCTGGGTGTAGCTAACACCGATACGTGCTGGGTAATCGTAAAGAATCGTAGGCATCTTTGCAGCATTAACAACTGTCAAAGTGTGCGCCGCTAACTCATCTTCTGTTGGCACGCTGTAGGCAGGTGCAGCCAGCATTAAGCCATCACATTCCATGCGCTTGGCAAGTGCAGCGTGATCAAGAGCTGTGTTAGTTGCCATGCCACCAACACCTGAAAGCACTGGAAGACGACCATTATTTTGCTTCATGATGGTTTGAGTCACTAAGTGACGCTCATCTGGAGTGAGCGCATATGCTTCGCCAGTTGTGCCACAAGCAACTAAGCCGTTTACACCTTGTTCGATCAAAATTTCAGTGAAGGCAGCAACACCTTTGGTGTCTACTAATCCGTTTTCATCAAATTGTGTGATGACCGGGACGATCAACCCATCAAATTGCACTTTAGCCTCCTAGGGCGCTGTTCTTGTAGCCTTATAAATGTGCTGCCCCAAATCTACCCAACCGATAAATCTGGGCAAAAGCGACCTCTGATCCGAACTTTCGCTGGGCGAAAAGGACGCTTATCTGAAACCAGATTAAACATACTTCAAACCTTGCTTCCTAGGTATGTGATTTCACCAGATTTAAAAAAGCAGGACTACCGCAAAGTTTTAAATAACCCTGAAGTCATCATCGACTTTGGTGCTGGCATGGGTCAGCACAGCATGGCTCTTCTTGCAAATGGCAAAGCTGTCGTTGCTGTTGATGTTCACACCGCTGGAATCTGTGACGTGGTTGGTTTTGCAGATACTCGCGGCCATGACAAACTTCGAGTGTTCCATGGTGATGGCATCGGATTACTGCTTGAAGGGATTCAAGGAGAGTCAATCAGTGAAGTTCATGTGTATTTTCCAGACCCATGGCCTAAAGCGCGCCATGCAAACCGAAGACTATTCACACTTGAATTTCTAGCGATGGTCAGCAAAGTTTTAGTGCCAAGTGGCAAAGTCCTTTTGGTAACCGACATCGATGAATACGCTGATGGCGCTCGTGAAGTTATTGGCCAAACCAAGCTTTTTAAAGAAATTGAATTCACCGATGAAGTAACAATGACTTCATTTCATAAACGCGCTCTAAAACTTGGCCATCGAATTCATAAATTCGCGTTGAAAAAGATTTAAGGCAGCGACCCAGTGTGCGCTAGAGCTAAGCGCACTAGTAAATCTTGGCCGCCTGTCATTTCCGCCGTTACCTGACGTGAAACAGCTTCGTGTGGCGTTACCCAAACCAAATCAAGTGCTGACTGACTTGGTTGGCAATCACCTTTTACTGGCACAACATAAACAAGTGAAACTGCGTGCTGGCGAGGGTCATGAAAACCTGAAAGATCAGGATCTGGGAAATATTCAGCAACTGTGAATGGTGCTGGATTGGTTGGAATCTGTGGCAGTGCCATCGCACCTAAATCTTTTTCGATGTGCCGAAGTAATGCATCACGAACTCGTTCGCCGTAAAGTACGCGACCAGAAATTACCGCGCGGCTAATTGATCCATCTGGACGGCCACGAAGAAGTAGCCCTATTTTTAAGACTCGACCTGATTCATCCACACGCACTGGAATTGCATCGACATAAACAATCGGTAACCGAGCGCGGGCATTTTCAAGTTCATCAGAAGGCAACCATGAAGGAACTATCTCGGTTATATCAGTCACTCACCTATTGTTACACGGCCATTTCTATGAACTAGGTAATTGGGCTATTTAACTCAAGTGACTAGCTAGTCGTGACGAGCTCGGCGTCCACGTGATGGCTGAGCCCCTCTGGCATACCAACGATCATCGCCAAACTCGACCTCAAGTGGTGCTTTAAACGCCAAACTCATTGGTTGACTTTTAATTACATCGTTAATCAATCCAACACTTGATACCTTGGCGTCAGAAAGCAAAAGCGCGTGGGTGAAATTCGGTGGGATTTCCTCAACGTGATGGGTTACCAGAATCAAAGTTGGACTCATTGGATCAGCTGCCAAATTAGCAAGTCTGGCAACTAAATCTTCGCGGCCAGCAACATCTAGACCGGCCGCTGGTTCATCAAGAATCAGAATTTCCGGATCTGCCATCAGCGCACGTGCGATGTGGACACGTTTGCGTTCACCTTCGGAAAGTGTGCCAACTGTTCGCTGGGCTAATTCAGTTAATCCCCAATCACTAAGCAATTGCTTTGTGCGCTGGAAATCAATTTCGTCATATCGTTCTCGCCAGCGACCAGTAATGCCATAAGAAGCAGTTAAAACGCTATTGAAAACAGTTTCTTCTGGTGGCAAAAAGCTGTTAAGCGCCGCACTTGATAGACCTATTCGGCTTCGCAGTTCACGCACATCTGTTTTGCCAAGTTGTTTATCCAGAATTCTTGCTTGTCCAGTTGTTGGGTGCAGGTATCCAGTGCAGATCTGCATAAGCGTGGTTTTGCCAGCACCGTTTGGACCCATGATCACCCAGCGCTGATCTTCTTGAACTTGCCAGGTGATGCCATCAAGGATGTTGTTGACACCACGGCGAACTGTCACATTGGCTAGATCGATGACACGACGCGCCGCTTCGCTAGATGTGTAGGTCACAGGAGTAATCTACCGTTCATGGAATATCCTGCAGCGATTGAATTGGCCATCTGGCTAAACCAATACCGCGTGGGTGCCATTTCGATGACAGATGCGATTAACGCTGCAGAAACCATCTCAAATGTGACCGAAGTTCACAACGCAAGCGAGCCTGTTAGCTGGTCAAAGTTAATCCGAAACATGCCTTTTTCAGCTGTTCCTTACTACGCAATTTTGCCAACACCTGGAAACACTTTTGGGCTTGATGCCAAAGTTCACCAGAGTTTTGATTTAACCGAAGGTGTTTGTGTTCTAAGCCAACAGGTTGTGCTTGGTCAGGTTTACGGTGAGAACCCAACTTGGAAAATCACCCACATTAATAAACCACTTGTCGTTCCAGATCCACGAATCGCAAGAGCACAACTAAACGCATTGATTGAAACAGCTGCAGCTCAATTAAGCGCTATTGATGTGTCCGGTGACCGTGAAGAAATCGATCAGGGACTTCACCAACTAAAACCAATTCATTTGCCACCGGCACTTCCAAATCGAGCCAAAGTCGATCTAGAACTTGCCCAGCGCATTTGGCTGATTGCCCAGTTTGGTATTTCAGATTCCCAGGTTCATTCCAGTCCAAGTTCTGATGATGTGCGAGTGCAAACACTTCAGCAACTTCGCACAGCCGCTCTTGAACTTATGGCAGCCAGCACTGCCGTTGCCTAAGTAAACATCCAATAGTCTTTACCTTGTGACTGATGTTCTTGTCTTGACCATAAGCGGCCAAGATCAATCTGGTGTCACCGCTGGGTTAACTGAAGCTCTTTCAGATCTTCCATTAACTGTTAGACAGCTTGAACAAATTGTCTTGCAAGGTCACCTCGTTTTAGGTGTTGCGGTCCAATCAACCACTGATGACTCAGTACTTGATCAAGCTGTTATAACCGCAAAGGCATTTGCTAAATCACGTGCGATGCAAGTTGATCATCGCAGAGTTAATCAAGACGACTTTGACCATCGAATCGATCGAATCATAGTCACAGTTCTAGGCAGTCCACTTGTGCCAAGTTCGATTAGCGCAATCGCCAAAACAATTGCCAGCCTTCATGGCAACATCGATCGAATTCGTCAGGTTGCTAACTACCCTGTTACGGCTGTTGAATTTGAAGTCGGCGGTGTTGACAAGTTAGAGCTTCGCGAAAAACTTGCCAAAGTTGCCAGAGCAAATGAAATCGACATCGCAGTCCAGGATGCAGGTTTAGATCGGCGCGGAATTCATTTGGTTGTCATGGATGTTGATTCCACGTTCATCCAAGATGAAGTTATAGATCTTTTAGCGGCCAAAGCCGGTGTTGCTGCTGAGGTATCGGAAATTACTCATCGCGCCATGAACGGTGAACTTGATTTTGAACAGTCACTGCGCCAACGGGTTAGCAAACTAAAAGGCCTTAAGGAATCTCAGGTTCATCAGATTTTAGATGAAATTAAATTAACTCCTGGCGCCGCGACGTTATGCCGAACACTTAACCGTCTTGGTTTCCACATAGCTTTAGTTAGTGGTGGCTTTAGTCAGGTGGTCGCTCCCCTTGCAGCGCGCATGGGTGTTGAACATTTCCGCGCAAATGAACTTGAAATTATTGATGGCATAGTCACGGGCAATTTAGTTGGACCGATTATTGATCGAGCTGCCAAAGCAGAAGCTCTAAAAGAGTTTGCAGCTCAGCATGAAATTCCGATGAGTCGCACGGTTGCAATTGGTGATGGTGCCAACGACCTAGACATGCTGCATGCAGCAGCTCTTGGAATTGCTTTTAATGCCAAACCATTTGTTCGTGATTCAGCACATGCATCAGTGAACACGCCATATTTGGATACGGTGCTTTTTGTTTTAGGTATTACCCGCGATCAAATTGATCGTGCCGATGAAAAATCCGCTAAGGATTGATCAAGGTCCACCTTGTGAGTGCACGCCACCATCAACGTGAATAATTTCACCGGTGGTTGCTGGGAACCAATCACTAAACATTGCAACACATGCTTTTGCAGTTGGCACAGGATCACTTGTGTCCCAACCAATTGGAGCGCGTCGTTCCCACATCGGACCGAACTGATCAAATCCAGGAATGCCCTTTGCAGCGGTTGTGTAAAGCGGACCAGCAGCGATCAAATTAACTTTCACACCTTTTGGACCAAGGTCACGAGCTAAGTAACGGCAGGTTGATTCAAGTGCTGCTTTTGAAACACCCATCCAGTCATAGAACGGCCAAGTGACGGTTGCATCAAAATCAAGACCAAGAACTTGAGCGCCGCGACCTTGCATTAGCGGCAAGCACGCCATGCTCAGCGATTTAAGTGAGTAAGCAGAAATTTCAAGGGCTACTTTTACGTCTTCCCATTCGGTATTTAGGAAGTTGCCACCTAAAGCAGCTTCTGGCGCGAATGCAATTGAGTGCAAAACACCATCAAGATGTGGCACATGTTCTTTGATAGCGCCAGCTAGGTTTTCCAAATCTTCTTTGTTGGTTACATCTAGTTGAACAATTGGTGGTTCAACAGGAAGACGACCAGCGATTCGCTTGGTGATACTTGTGGTTCGGCCAAATGAACTTAAAACAATGTTTGCGCCTTGCTCTTGGGCCAAGCGAGCCACGTGATAAGCAATTGATGAATCAGTTAAGACACCTGTAACCAAAATGTTCTTGCCATCAAGAATTCCCATGAAATTAGTGTCCCATTCCTAGTCCGCCATCAACTGGAATTACCGCGCCAGTGATGTATCCAGCTTCTTCTGAGGCCATAAATTTCACAACATCGGCAATTTCTTCTGGGCTGGCATAACGGCCAAGCGGCACGTTGCCCACAATTGCACTCTTGCGCTCTTGCGTTAAGTCAGCAGTCATGTCGGTATCAACAAATCCTGGGGCGATCACATTTGCCGTAATACCGCGTGATCCAAGTTCACGGGCAAGTGATCTGGCAGCGCCAACTAGACCTGACTTTGAGGCTGCGTAGTTAACCTGGCCGGCTGAGCCCATTAGGCCCACAACACTTGAAATGAAAATTAGACGGCCTTTACGGGCCTTCATCATGGTCTTAGATGCTCTGCGGGCAACTCGGATTGCGCCATAGAGATTGGTGTTAATTACATCTTCGATGTCTTCATCTGACATTCGCATGATTAAACCATCACGGGTTATGCCCGCATTGGCTACCGCAACATCAACTTGACCGTATTTTTCTTCAATTTCATTAAAAGCCGCTTCAACACTTTCGGTATTTGAAACATCGCACTTGACTACGTTTAGACCGCTAATCGGTTCACCTGAGCGGCTGGTCACAACGACTGTGTCGCCGGCCTCTTGGAATTTACGGGCAATAGATAAACCAATGCCACGATTGCCACCTGTTACCAAAACAACTCGGGTCATTGGTCTAGGTTATCGGTAATGAACATTAATCCTGAAAATCTAGCGGCCATTGCCCTAGAAATTGTTGGTAGTAGTGGCGCTTCTGTTGGCCAGGTGCGCATAGCCCGTCACGATACCCGTGGGATTGCACTTCGCGATGGTCAAGTTGAAAATGTGGCTAGTGATAGCTCAACTGGATTAAATGTTCGTGTTGTTCATAACGGCGCTTGGGGTTTCGGTGCCACCACAGAACTAAGTGAAGCAGGTGTTAAGAAGGCAGCTGCTGCAGCACTTGAAATGGCAAAAATCAGTAGCGCAGTTTCAACTGATGTAGTGGATCTTGCTGATGAACCCGTTCACGGAAAAGTTTCTTGGAAACTTCCAGTTGAAATTGATCCAATGCAAGTTCCTGATAGTGAAGTTATCGCATTGCTTAAAAGCTGGCATGAAAAAGTTTCCAAGCATGGCGCGGTTCATCACGTTGATGTTCAGGCTGCCATGGGCAAAGACGTTACTTTCTTTGCGGATTTAACTGGGAATGAAATCTCACAAGAGCGTGATCGCACAAGTGCGTCGCTAACTGCGGTTCATGTTGGTGAAAATGGTTTTGATGACATGCGCACCTGCGCCCCGCCAGCTGGCCGCGGCTTTGAATACTTACTTGGCAATGGCTGGGATTGGGATGAGGAACTTTCAAGAATTCCCGAATACTTAGATGAGAAAACAAAGTCACCATCTGTTGAAGCTGGCCTTTGGGATTTAGTTATTGACCCAACTAATTTGTGGTTAACGATTCATGAATCGATTGGCCATGCAACGGAATTGGATCGAGCACTTGGTTATGAAGCTAATTACGCCGGATCTTCGTTTGCAACGATCGATAAATTAAATAATTTCAAGTACGGCAGCGACATCATGAATGTCACAGGTGATCGAACTGCAGCGCATGGTTTATCAACCGTTGGTTTTGATGATGAAGGCGTTGCTGCCCAGCAATGGAATCTAATCAAAGATGGCATCTTGGTTGGTTACCAAACAGATCGAAACATTGCCAAAAAGATCGGCTTGAGTAGATCAAATGGTTGTGCGTTTGCCGATTCCCCGCTGCATGTGCCAATTCAAAGAATGCCAAATGTTTCCTTGCAGCCAGGCAAAGAAGATCTTTCAACAAATGAATTAATCAGCCAAGTTGACCGCGGTATCTACATCGTTGGCGATAAATCATGGTCAATTGACATGCAGCGTTATAACTTTCAGTTCACGGGACAGCGATTTTATGAAATTAGAAACGGCAAAATCATTGGTCAACTAAAAGATGTGGTCTACCAATCAAAGACACCAGACTTCTGGGGATCAATGTCAGCAGTTGGTGGCAAGCAAACTTACTTACTTGGCGGTGCACTTAACTGTGGCAAAGGACAACCAGGACAAACAGCGCCAGTTAGCCATGGTTGTCCAAGTGCTGTTTTTAGAAACATAAATGTGCTTAATGGCAAAGCTGAGGCTGGCTCATGAGTGAATTAAACATTTCGCAAGCTACTGAATACGCACTTGAACTGCTTTGTAAATCAGGTGGCGTTGCTGTTGGCGAGGTTAGTGACAGTGCAAACATTCGCTGGGCTAATTCTTCTTTAACAACAAATGGAAACTCAGTTGAGCAATCCCTTTCGATTGCAGCATTTGTTGAAGTTGAAGGCGGAACAGCTTGCGGTATCGCAAGTGGACAGATTCGAACTAAAGATGATGTTGTGAAACTGGTTGAAAAGAGTAAAGCAAGTGCCAATGCTGCTGGAGTTGCCGAAGATGCAAACGAACTAGCTGCTGGTAATGCTTCTAATGATTTTGGCAAAGCGCCTGCAACAACAGATTTATCAGGTCTTGAAAAAGTTTCTAAAGACCTTGGGCAAGTAATGAAAAATAATGAAGCCCAATATTTTGGATACAGCGAAATCTCAACTGACACTATTTACTTAGCAACTTCTGCTGGCTTACGGGCAAGATTTGAACAAAGCTCAAGTCGATTCGAACTGTGCGCTAAATCAACTGATAGAACTCGATCATCTTGGTCTGGTGAAAGTGGAATTTCACTTAACAATGTTGATGTTTTTAAACATGCACGGACTGTTGACCAAGGCCTAGTTCATCAAAAGAACAAAATCGATGTGACACCTGGCAAACACAATGTGACCCTTTCGCCAAGTGCAGTGGCTGATTTGATGATCTATCTGATGTGGACCGCATCAGCCAGAGAAGCAGCGGAAGGACGCTCGGTTTTCTCTGGCCCAGCTGGTGGGACCAAAATTGGCGAGCAATTAACTAATCGCAAATTTAATTTAACTTCTGATCCAAAGTACAAAGGTCTTGAAACCATAAACCAGGTCATAAGTATGGGGTCGTCTTCTTTTGCCAGCACATTTGATACTGGTCTTGAGATTCCAGCAGTTAACTTGATTGAAGATGGAAAATTAAAGGCATTGGGAAGCAGTCGCTACACCTCATCTCTTGCAAAACTTCCATTTACTCCCCTAGCTGACAACATCATTGTTAGCGATGCAGGTGGCACCGGTGATTTAAATCAACTTGCTGCGCGGATGAAAAATGGTTTGTTAATAACATGTCTTTGGTACATCCGGGAAGTTGATCCACAGTCACTTCTGCTAACTGGATTAACCCGCGACGGTGTTTACGTGGTTAAAGACGGGGAAATTATTGGCACAGCAAATAATTTCCGATTTAACGAATCGCCAGTTGGAATGTTAAGTCGAATTACAGATGCTGGTGATTCAACATTTTGTTTACCAAGAGAATGGGCTGATTGGTTCTCTCGAGCCAAAGTTGCCCCGCTATCAATTGCCGACTTTAATCTGTCGACAAAGTCAGATGCGATTTAAGCATCTTCTAAGCGGAAGCCAACTTTCATACCAACCTGCACGTGCGCAACTTCGCCATCGCGGATGTTGCCACGGATCTCGGTGACTTCGAACCAATCTAAGTGGCGCAATGTTTCAGCTGCCCGCTTAATCCCATTCTTGATTGCACTATCAATGCCATCAGGTGAGGTGCCAACTATTTCAGTTATGCGGTAAGTGCGGTTAGACATTAGGCCTCCAGATGCTTGTTTCTTGATATCACCGTAGCCTAGATGTATGGCAGATAAGCAAGAGGTCCACTCGATCACTTCAGCTGTCGTTCCCCTATCTAATGACCAAAAGGGACGCGAAACGCGCTATCTGTGGTCAATGAGTCTTCGAACTGTTTGCTTTGTTCTAGGCGTCGTGACTGAAGGCATCTGGCGTTGGATCTTTATGTCAGGTGCAGTCTTTCTTCCGTATTTTGCAGTAATCATCGCAAATGCTGGCCGCGAACGCGGAGCTTGGCGCGGTAATGGTGCTTTCATTGAAAACAACAAAGAACTGAACTAGCGCTTAAATGTTTGAAGTTTTGATAACCAAAAAATGGATTTCACTGACTCTTATCGTTTTGATTTTGAATCCAGCGTTTAAGAGTCTTTCTGATTGGCAGTATCGACGGCTTGCGACAAGACAAGAATTCAATGCTCAAATAATTAATGCTCAGAAATTACCTGCATCTGAATTCACTTCAATTGCGCCAAATGGTCAGATTCAGAATCAAACTGATCTTTGGCGGACAGTTACTGCAGTGGGTTCATTCTTAGTTAGCGAACAATACTTACTTCGCAAAAGAAGTCTTGAATCTGAAGCTGGGTTATGGGTTGTAACCCCATTTAGAACTGTTGATGGCGAAGTTATTACTGTTGTTCGAGGATGGACAGCAGCTGGAGCAAGTGCCACTGAAAATCCGAAACTTTCAGCAATAACCACGGATCAAATCTCTTTGACTGGAAGATTGCGTGAAATCACACCTAAATATTTTGATGAGCCTGGTGATCTACCCACAGGTCAACGAATGGGAATCGATCCAAAATATGGCGACGCTTATTTAGAACTTGTTAGTTCAAGCCCAGAACTTAATTCCCCGGAAATTGTGCATTTACCGATGCCAACTTTGACTGATGGACCACACCATTCATACGCCCTGCAATGGCTGTTATTTATCGTGATGTTAGATGGTGGTTATTTAATTTTGCTTCGCAACGATTTAATCGAGCGGCGCAAACTGACGGTTGTATAAATCTGAATACAACCCGTTTTTCGATAGCAATTCTTCATGTGATCCTTGCTCAACAATCGAACCATTTTCTAGAACTACTATTTGATCTGCTTGGCGGATTGTTGCCAAACGGTGTGCGATGACAATTGAAGTTCGATCTTTAAGAGCGTTTGAAAGTGCATCTTGTACCAAAGCTTCATTTTCACTATCCAAGTGAGCTGTTGCCTCATCGAGAATGACGACATCAGGTGCTTTAAGTAAAAGTCTGGCGATGGCTAAACGCTGCTTCTCGCCACCACTTAAGCGGTGTCCGCGGTCACCAACGACAGTGTCAAGACCTTCTGGAAGATCTCTAATCATGCTGGCAATTTGCGCATCCTCGCAGGCTTTCCACATTTGTTCATCTGTGGCGTCCAACTTGGCATACTGCAGATTTGTTCGAATCGTGTCGTGGAACATGTGGGCATCTTGAGTAACCACACCTACAGCTTCTTGAATCGATTTTTGGGTTGCATCTCGCAAGTCAATACCGTTGATCAAAACTTGACCATTAACTGGATCAAAAAGTCTTGGTACAA
>JACCDO011165233.1_pt1 | contig 13130 bp, 11 predicted proteins | sample 7446101 | NCBI WGS metagenome assembly JACCDO01 (sample SAMN15323440, study PRJNA562643) | freshwater metagenome | isolation source: river surface water | place: USA:Blue River Watershed | collected 2017-08-16
CTTTGGTGGTTATATGGCAAATTTACAAGTTGGTAATGTTGCTCTAAATCCCGATGAAGCAAATCGCATGTATCAAGCGGGACCAATTGGTATAACATCATTCTGGGACTGGCTCCGCAGTTTCTTTGACCCAACTGCACTTGATAATCAGTTCTATCCTAATATGAACTAGGGGCGCAGCGTCCCCTAGAACCCCCTGCAGTTAAACAATGTATGCTGCCCCCTAAGCGTAGCGAACCAACCTGATTTGCGCTAGCTCCCCCAAAATTCCGTCTATAACTAATAGATGTCGTCCGTGAATAACGCTATAAATACAGGATACACCTCATATCCGGCGCAAGCTATTATGGCTCTCATAATACTTATTATTCTGCATTTTGTCATGTTTGGTTCTGAATACATGTACCGCCTCATAAGTGGTATTAATAAAACACAAACAGACCTACTCCCTTTTACTGCAGGAAGTGCAAAAATGTATACCTTTTCCCAGGACCCCGCAGATGGTAATTCTAAATCTGTATATCTATCCGATAATGAACGTACTGGTGCAGAATTTTCTTATTCATTTTTCCTGTATGTTGAACAAGCCTCATTTGGCAATGAAGATGGTTTACGACATGTTTTCCATAAAGGATATGGCTGCCAATACCCATTATTAGGACCTGGTGTGTATATGCATAATAATCGCAATACAATGCGAGTCTACATGAACACATTTGCCGGCTGGAATAAATATGTTGACATTGAAAATTTTCCTGTAAATAAATGGGTACACGTCGTATTAATGTGCGAAGATAATGGTATGAATGTATTTATAAATGGTAATATTGCAAAGCGCCTTAACTTTGAAAAATCGGTCCCATATCAGAATTTCCAAAGCATCCATGTATTTAGCCAGCGTCGTATTACTGTAAATGGCAATCTAGTACCATCCTTACATGGCGAATCCTTTAATATTTTTGGTTCTATTTCTGGCTCTATTAGCTTATTAACCTATTACAATTATGCACTCAGTTATACTGAAACAAATGATATAATAAATAACGGTCCGTCAAAGAAAACAGACCCTACTGTACAAGATAAGCCACCTTATTTAGCAGATGATTGGTGGATAACTAGCCAGTAAACAGTCCCCCGACTCCTAATTCTCTTATAATAACAATTAGACAAGTACGTTATTTCTCTAATTGCTAATAGTCAGTGTGCGCTATATTAAGGCTCTTTTCTATAGCTTAGAACAGTAATATGCCAGGGGGCGGATTTTATGGATTTGTCACATATGGGGCACAAAACACATTATTGAGTGCAAATCCTGATATGTCTTATTTTTATAAGGTATTCAGAAAATATACTCATTATTTTGAGGAATCATTTACGATTGCGGTGGATGGTCCGAATGAGTTAGCATGGGACCGCAATACATTTATCCGTGCAAAGATTCCACGTAATGCTGACTTAGTCCGTGATTTATATTTTATTTTTACAATTCCTGATATATTTTCAAAATTTATAGAGCCTACAACACGTTTTAGTCAATATGAGTTTGCATGGTCAAAATATTTAGGTTGTCGTATAATTGAAAATGTTGCATTATTTGTGGGTGGACAAAAAATTCAAGAATTTGATGGAACATATATGGTTGCAAAAGCCAATTTAGACATGGATGAAGATACACGCGCTAAATGGGAATATCTTGTTGGACACCTACCTGATTTATATGACCCAGCAAATGGAGCATATAGTGGTGGTCTAACTGCTCGTTCTATCCAAGGACAATATCCAACTGTGTTTCAAAACCCAACTATTGCACCTGGCTCACAATTAAATCGCCCTTCTATTTTTGGTCGTGATATTTACGTACCACTTCCTTTCTGGTTTACCGAAGACTCCAGTCTTTCATTACCATTATGTGCATTACAATTACAAGAGGTAGAAATACAAATTACACTGAGACCTGTGCGTGATTTATACACAATTCTTGACCCGAGTGGTTATAAAGTAGCTCCTGGTTATATTATGAATGCATCTGATATAAATTATAAAAATGGCATACCTACATATATAACAGATCCTAATTTTACCCCTATTACAAATGACCCGCGTATTCGTAATTTCCTTGTTGATATTGGTTCAACAACACCAACACTCGATGTTATCCCATATCAACCACGTATATATGGCACATATGTATATCTAAGTGATGAAGAACGGTCTGTATTTGCAACAAATCAACTTACATATTTAACATATCAAGTTAAATCATATAATTTTCCTGCAGAATATAAGCGCAATTATTTACAACTTGAAATACATAATCCCATAACACGGCTTATAACTGTTCCACGCAGGTCAGATGCAATTCCTTATAGAAATGATGAATTTAATTGGACAAATTGGATAGCTGATATTGCCCCTTTTATAGGTACACCAGGATTAACACCTCCATATTCAACATTTAATACATCAGGTCTTCTTGTACCACAAGGACAACAAGATATTGTGCGCACTCTAAATGTATTGTGTGACGGTAATACATTACAAGATGACCGAACTGCTGAGTATTTCCGTAAATTAGTGCCTTATAAATATTATAAAGGTACAAATATTACATCAGCGGTTCCATATCCGTTTAGTTTGAAGAATTCACCAGTACAACCAAGCGGCTCCATAAATGCAAGTCGTATTAAAAATTTTCAACTAGATTTTAATCCATATCCATTACCAGCAAATACAACATATTTATATGATATAACTGTATATATAGAATCAATCAATTGGGTTGTTATTTCAAATGGTACAGGTGGTTTGAAATATGCATTATAAAATGGCAACGTAAGGGTCGTAGTTAGAATACAGACTAACAAGCGCTCATAAATGGATGAGCAAATTGGTTTGTCCGATTCATCATTGGAATTAACTGCACTTGAAACACAACCAACACTTGCACGTCTAAAAGCCCCTATGCTACGCCCACCATCCTATTCTGATTCTTTTCTTGTTTTAGCACAGCCATTACAACAACCATCACAAAAACCAATAGAAGTTCCTATATCTGCAATTAAGCCACAATTTGATTTTGTATGGTGGTATGAAAAATTAGTAAGTCTTTGTATACATATTTCCTTAATTGCATTATTTGAAACTATTTTTTTCTTTCAATTTATATCAAAATCAGAAGATAGTGGTCTTTTAAAAACAATTGATAAATATGTATATGGGCTTGCAGATAGTTGTTATAATTGGTCGCCAAATGTAACAATTCCTGTAAATGATATTTTACTTTTATTTATTGACCCTCGTAATGTATCATTGATTGCAACAGATGCTGCAAATTCACGCACTGCTTATAATACAAATTTACAAATTCAAGCATGGATATATTTCATAGTATTAACGGCTTTTACAGGTGTTTTATCAAGTATTGCTGTTTGGAAACGCTTAAAATTTCATTGGAAACGGGTATTTATTGAAAATATTGCAATGGTTGCACTGTTAGGAATATATGAATTTGCTTTCTTTCGTACTATAATTTATAATTATGTATCATTATCTGTACCTGAAATTGATGAACATATTGTAACTATATTACACACTATGTGCAGATTTTTTTAAGGAGGGTGGGAAGCTTTTTAGTAATGTTAAATACACTTATTTTATAAATGAGTCTACCATTGACTACTAATTTTAAGAACTTTCAGTTCTTAAAATTATGTAGTAAATACTAATGCTAACTATTATAGTTAGCGGTATTAATTTATAAAGATTTCCGGCGGATACCACAGAATGGCTTCAGGTGCACCGTCAAGTGGATCTGCATCTGCAACAGGTGTTCAAGCACCTGCAACAAATGTTCAAACACTGCGCGTTGACCTTGGACTTGATGCACTGCGACAACAATCATCGGACCAACGAGCATATATACAACAAAAACGTGATGCAATCGATGCAAAAGAAAACGATATTAAAACACAATATGGCAATACATTACTTGTAAAAAATCTGCGAGATTCATCACTAATTGAAGGTAAATTTGAAGAACAGCGCAAATATTTATCTGATAATACAAATACATCACAAAAAACTATTGAAACATGGCTTGATAAATCAAATAATTTACTTGATAATATTGTTAAAGGATTAGTTGTTCGCACAGCTTTATTACAAGTTGTTGATATATTTCAAACAACTGTTAAAACACAACAAACAATACAAACATACCCACTAACAGATGGTGATAAAAAAGTATTATTAAATGCTGCTGAACAACTTATGGCATATTATAATAATAATCCTACAAAAACAAAACAAGAATATCTTACAAAAATGGCAACTGTATTAAATGTTATTCAATCACGCTCACCGGTATTTGAAAAATATATAGAAACAATGCTTTTATCTAGTCCAGAATATATTGAAATATTAAATGCAGTAAAAGCAAAAAAAGGCGGCACTGTATTAAAATCAACAGATATTTTACTTGCAGACCGTCTTAAAAAGAGTATTTCTTCTTCATTTGTAAAAGCAGTTATTATAGGTTTAGCACTTTGGGCAGGCACACTTGCAGCAAATGATGCTATTTGGCGTAATCGTGGATATCGTATAGTTAATTTTATATATGGTTCTTTTTTCTTTTTTATAACACTTCCATATTATATTTATAGATATTTTAAGAAAACATCGCCTACACTTTTTGCATTACTTCCTCTTACAACATATCAACCACAAACAATGATGGAAAAAATTATATATGGGTTGTTTTGGTACATACCAAATGAAACATATGAAAAAAATTTAATGTGTCGTTGGAATAAAGAATTAATAAAAGAGGCTGGTGCAGAGCCGACGAATGAAGATTGTGATGCTCCTTCTGTATCTGTGTCCACACCAGCATCCGCGTCTGCGCCTGCGCCAGAAACTCCTTCTTAAATTTAAACACATTGTAATAGTATATTAATAAATGTCTGGACAGCGCCCGTTTGTATCTGTTCTTACCCCGACTTATAATCGCAGATATTTTATTCCAGCAATTATACAATGTTATAAGAATCAAACATATCCCAAAGACCGTATGGAATGGATTATTTTAGATGATGGGACAGAGCCAGTAGGTGACCTATTTGAAGAGTTTTCTAAAAGCTGCCCCAATATTCGCTATATTCGTCAAGAAGGAGAAAAGAAATTAATTGGTGCAAAACGTAATGCAATTATGAAAGAAGCTCGTGGTGATATATTTGTATGGATGGACGATGATGATTATTATTTTCCTGAAAGAGTTGCACATTCGGTTACAATGCTTCAGCGCCATCCTAAGATTCAATTAGCAGGTACATCACAAATTTTTATGTATTATTTTGATACAGGAAAAATTCACTCATTTGGACCACTTCATAAAAATCATGCAACAAATGGTACAATGGCTATTCGTAAAGAATATGCTCGCACACATACATATGATGAGACAGTAACACATGCTGAAGAAAAATCATTCTTAGATGATTATAAACATGATATGGTACAACTTGACTCATATAAAACAATGCTTGTAATGGCGCATTCAACAAATACATTTGATAAACGTAAAATGCGTGATAAAAAACAAACTGAAATATCTGGTGCACCTGTTGTATCAATGTTAAAAGAGACAACTCTTAAACTCAAAGATTTTATTCGTACAGCAGCTCAACGTAGTTTTTATGAAGGGCTTAAATTAAGACCAACATCGTCTCCTTAAAAATTACATGGCTGCCAGTCTAAAACTAATATTAGACATGACTTTAGAAAATACATGTCCGATATTATAGTGGAGGAACAAGATGCAATTAGTATAGTATCAAATGAACCAGATAATGAAAATTTATATTATGATGTTCAAAATGAATATTTACCATCACAACATAATGTAAATTATAATTATAATCAATTAAAATTATTAAAAGCTATAAATGAAGCATATAATAATTCATTAAATGAATTGTCACCTCGAGCAGAAACACCAAAAGCGATTAAAATACCACTTAAGCCGCACCAAGCTGCACTTCTTCATTCAATGAATGAACTTGAACATAATCTTCGTTCTGGACTTTATGCACCTGATAAATCAACTCTTTATTCACGATATGCTATTTTAGGAGATGCTGTTGGTGCTGGTAAATCACTAACTGTTTTATCACATATTGCTGCAATGAAAGAAAAAAAATTACCAAATCCAGCATATTATCATAAACATTCAACACCTTATATGTATTCTATATGGAATGTACCATCAACTCCAGAGAAAAAAGCGACTTTAATTATTATTCCGCATAGTTTATATAGACAATGGGTGAATTATATAACAACTCAAACAACAATGAAAATTGCACAATGTAAATCAAAAGCTTTCTTAAATGATGAGAACGACGCAAAGAAAAAAATCTTAGAATCAGATGCTGTACTTGTATCAAATACTATGTATAATTCTCTACAATCATTTGCAAATGGACAAAATATACAATGGGAACGTATATTTATTGATGAAGTAGATAATATTCATATTACTCGTAATAGCTACCAATTACATGCAGATTTTGTATGGTTTATTTCAGCAACATGGATTCCATTTATTGCTGCAAATACCATTTATATAACAACAAATACACTTGATTATTATATAACACATGGTGATATAAATTTAGATAAAATGCATGATGATTTTAAGGAAAATTTTTTACAACAGCGATTATATTATAATTTACGTTCAACATATCTAATAGATACACGCTGGCAATCAATGCCATTTTTTCATGCATTTATTAATCAACATCCTAATCGATATTTACTTGTATTGCGAACATCAGATGCATTTCGTAAACAGAGTCTTGAATTGCCTGCAATTAAAACAGAGCTTCTTCTTTGTAAAGGAGTTGCACAACATCGCCTGGTTGAATCAATATTATCGAGTCAAATAAGTGAAATGCTTCATGCAGGAGATGTAGCAGGCGCATTAGAACAATTAGGAGTTGAAGAATCAAGTCAAATGTCACTTATTGAAGCTGTTACACTAAATCAAAATAAAGAGCTTCATCGTCTTGAAGCAACACTTGAATTTAAGAAAACACTCGAATATTCCACACCAGCACTAAAAGAGGCTGCTCTTGAATCATTGGTACAAAAAATTACATCATTAAAAGAACAAATTGCAAGTTTGCAAAAACGTATTGAAAGTGTTGATAATGAAACCTGTGCAATTTGCTATGAAACACTTAATGCTCCTACATGTGTTCCATGTTGCAAACATTTCTTTTGTGGTGGATGTATTTTAGAAGCTCTTAAACGTAATACAGCCTGTCCATTTTGTCGTACAAAAGTATCTGTTCAAGAACTCAAAGTTATTACAAAAAAAGATGGACGCGGAGGTCGTTCTAAAAAAACAGATAATGCTACTGCAACCGAATTGCTACATAAACCAGAAGCCCTTCTTAAATTAATTAAAGATAATCCATTAGGGCGCTTTATTGTTTTTAGTCGTTATGAAAACCCATTTGCAAATATAGAAAACCTCTTAACTGAAAATGCAATACATGTTGCACAAGTAAAAGGGAATAAAGATGTTATTTATTCTCTAATAGAGCGTTTTAAAAAGAATGAAATACGTGTTCTTTTATTAAATAGTGAACATTTTGCAACAGGTATGAATTTAGAAGCAGCATCACATGTTGTATTATATCATGGAAATATGACGCCAAATGAGCGTCAACAAATTATTGGGCGCGCACAACGCTTGGGGCGTTTGGCTAGTTTAACCGTTGTTCAAATGTTGCATGAACATGAAGGTGACCCACGTTAAATAATTATTATTAATTACATAGTAATTGTAGATAATTATTTTTTCTTTGCTGCAGATGTAGCAGCAGCTTTCTTCCCTCTAACTGGTGCAATTACTTGTTGTGTTTCTACAAGTGCAATAGCACTCGTATATTTATTAGGAGGCTTAATTGCACTATAATCTGAAATTAACCGCAAGCCAACATTTGACTGTTCATTTAGACGCAACATTTCTTTCCATGTATTAAATAATGCAGATTGTTTTGTAAGAACCCATGTATATTCCAGTGATTGTAGTTCAGGAATTATTCCAGTATATGGTATATCTTGTAAATATTGATTTGGAAATTTTAATTTAAAATTATTAGAAATATTAAGAAGAATCCAGCATTGATGAAAAAATGCCCAATAATCGGCTAAATCACTTTGTGCACACATAGAATGTAGTTTTTTATAATGCATCCAAGCTTGCGGCTCATCTTTAAGGCGTTTTGGAAGATTTTGATGAAAAAGAAGACCTGCTAAATTTGCATCCTTTGTTTCCAAATTAAGTTCACCATAAATATCCCATGTTCCATATAAACTAAACCATGCTGCATTATATGTTTCAGGAGTTTCATCTGCAATTTCATTTTCATCTGCAGGAGTTGTAATTTGTTGTACTGTAACTGGTTTTGCATCACCAATTGTTTCATCACCTCGTAATAGCTGACGTAAATCCATAATACTTTCATATGATTTCAATGTTCGCCCTAGCCATTTTGTTAATATTGCTTCCGTTGGACGTTCTACAGGCACCACTTCACAAAGTCGCAAAATTTGCTGCATTTTACGCCCATTAATTTCATTACAAATTAATACTAGTGGAACAACACAACGCTCTTTACGATTATCTCGTAAATATTTAAGAAGCTCTTGAAGTCCACCTCGTTCTCCTTGACTAAGTCCATCCATTTCATCTAAAATAACAATATGACCATTTGGTGTCTTTGGAGATACCCAATGTGAAATACCAGGATTCTCTAATAACGGTAGAATAATATCTCTAAATGCAGAACCTGTACGAGTGTGGCTTGCATTCAACTCTTTTGGCCAATACCCTTCTTGCTGTGATACACGGTGTACAAGCGTTGTTTTACCAATTCCTGGCGGACCAACACATAAAAATGCAGGAGTTGGTCTATTTTTTAACCAATTTGCAAATTTTTCCTCTATATGTGGATGTAAACAAATGGTATTTGCTACGGTAGATGACATTTGTTTATAAATACAACATATTTCTTAAGCACACTCTATTTTTATACAGTGTCTGTATTATAATAATATTGTGTCCATGTATTATTTAATAATGTTTTAAATGGCTGTTCATATCGCGCATATACAATATTATTTTTTGATTGTATATTTTTACATAACATTGCTAAACAGAAATAACAACTATCTATTAAATGCAGTTCATTTGCATTTTCTATTAATAATTTATAATCAATTAGTGTATAATTATTATCTTTGCGTATAAATTTATTTGCAATATCATAATGTATATGATTTATATCATATACATTTTTTTCTGGATTAATAATTAATACATCTGTATTTGCTATATCAATATCTAGTTCTACTTCTAAATTTGATGCAGATGTATGCATAAATATATATGGTTTATTTATATTTTTTGTATAATTAAATAATATTATTGCATTATCTGTTGTTATTACATCATAATTAGTAAATATTTCTTTAAAATCTAAATTTAAATCTTTATAAAAATGTACAGGAAAATCAATAAATGTATTTACATTTTGACTGTAATCTCCCGATAAATATAAATTTACATTTGTATATTTATTTTTTAAAGTATTTATAATTTCATGTAGTGCATTATTGCATTCTTTAGCTGTAAATTTTGAATCAATACTTATTATTTCTATATTTGTATAGTCTATTAAAAATTGTTTTATACTATCTATATAAATATCTTTGCAACATACATATAATAAATCAACTATTTTTGCATAATGCTTAATTGCAGGTAATAATAATAATATATCTCCTAATCCCATATGAGATATAAATAACCCCACATTGCTCATTTATAATTTATATTTAAGGTACACATTTAGGTATGTCTCCTGTTCCACCTGTTGCAGTATTTTTAGCACCCTTGTATGTACAGACTTCACCATCTGTAACACCTTCCCATGTTAAGCCAGCTTGAATAGCAGCTTCACAACGAGCGGTATTCAAATCTGCAACATTGCTAATTCCAAAATCAAGATTAAAATAGTACTTTTCATCTAATGGCGCATTATCAGGGTTTGTACCTGCTGGCCAAATTGCAAGTACACCAGGTTTCTTAGACATACCTAATGTATCAATGCATGTATTCTGTAGTTTTCCTGTAGAAGTTTTACGTTTAAAGAAAGTCAGATAGTCGGGGCATGTATTTACAACAGGTGGCCATGGGGTTGTATCACCGGATGCCTTATCACCCTCAAACCAACGTAGACCATAAAAGACAAATAATAGAATTGCACCAACAAAGAAGAGTAATGCAGCTAATACACGCCCTGACTGGAATAACATTGTTGTTCCACCAATACCAACGATTATAGTCAGAAATATATATAATATCAGGAACCAATACATATCTATTCTCCACCTACTATTTTTTCCTTAATTCATTTACAAATATAGCATATTTATAAATGACTTATAACACAATTAATTATAAATCAATAGTTACCAATATAAAATAAAGCACACAACCCTAAAAAGCGGAATTATCCACTTTACAGAGCGCGAACGAAAGGACCGGCGCCGCCGATGCCACGCAGACCCAGCTCGATGTAGCCGCAGAGAGCATCGGAATCAGCACCAGTGTAGCTGCCACCCATCTGCTCCTCACCACCTGCATCAGCATCAGGGGTGATGAGCTGCACGCGGCGGAAAGTACGACCCGCAGACACGATGGTATCACCCAGATCCTTCAGCAGACCAGTGCCGCTGGACAGAGCAGAAGCTGCAGGCTCAGAGGTAACCGCGGGGTGACCAGAGAAAGTACCAGTGGCACCAACTGCACCAGGACCAGGGTTGGTCAGGCGGGGGGCAACACCAGTAGTAGCGGTGAAGGTGAGGAAAGAAGAGTGGGGGAGACCGCCAGCAGCAACATTGCCAAGAGCGGGCACAGGGCGGAAGTGGGAGTTACGGGGGATTTGCACGATGTGAGACTGGAGAGATGTCATTCCTTATACCTGAACGGGATAAAATAATTTGGCAAAATTGCATGATTCGGAGAATTGAGGACTAAAAAATTCTACCGTGAACCAGCAGATATGTCATCAAGCCGACCTGATTTCCAATTGCCGTATACCACCAACTCTTACGCCGGTCAGAATGGACGCGTCAATTTAGCTGCAACCGGTAACGGTCTTGGTAGTGTTCCTGATTCTGCAGGTTTTGCTCATCGAACTGCTCCGGATGCTGGTGCTGCTGCGGATGCAGTCCGTGGCAATTGGGAACAAACGCCGGTAAGTAACGCCTTTTTTAGCCCGGAAAACATGACCCTCTTACAAAATGCTATTCGTAAACAAGTTTATGATAAATCTGGTCCTAATCGCTGGGTTATAGAGCCACAAGATATAGATGAATTAAAAATTGTTATGCGTTCTCTCTACTTGCAATATGGACAGAATCGCCCGGATGCTGTTGCAAAACAAGTAGAGGATTTAAATAGAACTGTTCTTGATTGGATTGTCCCTCGTGTACTTAGTGAAGTACAGTATCATTTTCATTATCTAAAAGATATCAGCCATTTACCAGTTCCTCTTGAACATCCTATGTTATTAACTCAGGCTGGTACAAAATCATTCCCTTTGCAGAAATTTTTGTAGGCATATTTACTTCTTCTTTGATTTACTAGCACTCTTGCTTTTACTCTTCGTTCCAGCACCAGTGCTAGCACTCGGCTCCACTTTGTATTCTTCCATACGTGCTGCAGAATAGGTTGCCCAAGCACTCTCAAACTCATCCAAATCAGCAAGCCAGAGGTCTCCCGCAGTCTTCTTCTCCAGCTCCTCCTTTTCTGCAGTCTTCTTCTCTACCTCCTTCTCCAGCTCCTCCACAGCCGAGGCTTTAATCCTATCAATACGCATGCGTAGCACATACTCATACGCCTTGATATTTGCAGGCTCATCCCTAATTGATAGTGGAGGGACACCTACTGCACGGAGTTGTGCTACAATCTCCTCATCAGACCGCTTCGCAATTACAATACGCTCATCAAGTACACCTCGAATAAAGAGAAGGCGTGCATTGAGCTCTTCTAGTTCCTCTTCAAGTGCTTTTAGAAGAGCATCCTTGCGAGCCTGATAGCCTTCTAGACGTGGCTCAAAGAATGCTTCTAGAATATCCCCAATTGTTGCATACTTTGTAATAATACCCTCTGGCGAGAAGAGATGCATATTTGTTGTGCGCACAGTTGCAACTAGTTTGAAATGCTTCTCAAACTTCTCCGTATTATCCTTCCATTCATCATAATTGTCCTCGTCAAAATGCAGAATGAATTTTACAGTATTATCCGTAAAATGGTCCTCAAAGTCCTTCAGACCTGTCCTAACTGGCTCCTTCTTTGCACGCGACCCTCGTGTACTCGTTGTTGCCACTGATTTATTATCCGCTTTGCGGTTCGCTTTCTTAATTCCCTTTGCAATATCCTCTTCTGTTAGAATAAGGTCATTTAGGAATTCCTTATAATCCTGTGACCAGGTTCCAACAGGTAGCTCTGTAATTGTAATCGTATGCTTCTTATCATCAAAGTGATATACACCATGCGTTGCCCACTTATCATCGGTCTCCCGCGTAATACGCCCTTGGAAACCAAACCACCATGGGTCGAGCTCATGACCTTCCAGCGTTTCCACATCACCATTTAGACGGGCTTTTAGAAGAGCTACCACATGCTCTGGATTGTAGGATGGGATTTTTGTAGAGAAACCTGTACCAATACCACTCGTACCATTAATTGCAATTAGTGGTACCGTCGGCATATAATATTCAGGCTCTACAAGCTGCCCATCATCATCCTTATATTTGAGAATAGCTTGGTCGACCTTCTTAAATAGAGCATCTACCACAGGCATCAGCTCAGTGTGGATATAACGCGCGCTAGCTGCATCATCTCCACCCTTAATGCGGCTACCAAACTGTCCAATTGGTTTTAGGAGATTTACATTATTTGCACCCATAAAATTCTGCGCCATTCCTACAATTGTAGCAGTTAGAGATGCTTCGCCATGATGGTATGCGGCATGTTCTGATACATAACC
>JACCDO010067483.1_pt1 | contig 13129 bp, 11 predicted proteins | sample 7446101 | NCBI WGS metagenome assembly JACCDO01 (sample SAMN15323440, study PRJNA562643) | freshwater metagenome | isolation source: river surface water | place: USA:Blue River Watershed | collected 2017-08-16
TGATGCAGGTTTATATAAATTAGCAGGAAACGCTGTTAGTATCCCAATTGTAACATTAGTAGCTAAAAAATTAATGGCTATTGTTGATATAAATGAAAATAATATAGATGATTAAATAGTTATTTGTTTATCTTTCTTTGATTTACCTTTCTTTGATTTATTTGTATTAGATTTTTTATCAGGTTTTGTATCAGATTCTGTATCAGGTTTTGTATCAGATTCTGTATCAAGTTTTGTATCAGATTCTGTATCAGGTTTTGTATCAGGTTTTGTATCAGGTTTTGTATCAGATTCTGTGTTAGCATCTTCAATTGATAATTTTTTAAATATATTATCTAGTTCTCCATTATATACTTCCTTTATTCCATCTTTCAATTGATTTTGTAATTCTTTGAAGTTAATATGAGGTCTTTTACCAGCATCGCAAATTTCTTTATAATTATTTTTTGAATTTAATTTAACATTTGAAAATTCTTTTGAGTCATTTGAAAAAGAACATTTATAAATTTTAATTTTATTATTAGTAAAATTAATTGCATCCAAAAAATACAATTCTTTCCATTTTTCAGTTGGACCAAATGAAGTAGGTCCAGGACTTGAAAAACATTTAACCTCAATTTTATCTCCATTAGAACTCAAATCTCCAGATTTAGCATTAATGCATTCTCTATTTTCATTATTAATAATAAAATGCTTAATGATATTTTCAGAAATAATTTCTGGAAAATTAGGCATACGTACATTAATTTTATGTTTATTCTTATATTCATTTAAATTTTTAACATAATCTAAATGAATTTTAATCATTTCATTTAATTGTTCTATTGATAGAGATTTGTTCATTATTATTCTATATTATATCATCTAATATATAAAAAAATTTCAATTTTTTTATTAAAAATCTTCATGCAATTCATAAACATTAGTTCTACCAGTATTTAAAACTGCTGCTTTTTGATATTGGGTTGGTCTAGTTTCAAAGAAATTACTATGACCTGTCATACTAATACTTTCCATAAAATCAAATGGATTACTTGTATTCCATATTTTTTCATATCCTAGAGTGACTAATAATCTATCGGCGACGTATTCGACATAATTGCTCATTAGATTGTCATTCATACCTAATAATGATGCAGGTAATGATTCGCAAATAAATTCCTTTTCAACACTAACAGCATCTTTGAACATTTCATGAACCACTGATTGAGATAATGTAGTAGTGCATTTAGTCTTTATAAGACAAGCAAAATTAGTATGCATACTTTCATCACGACTAATAAGTTCATTTGAATCACATAATCCAGGCATAACATTTTGTTTCTTTAACCAAAAGATAGAACAAAAACTACCTGAAAAGAATATACCTTCTACACATGCAAATGCAATGACACGCTGAACATATGGAGCCTCACTCTCCACCCATTTAAGAGCCCAATCTGCTTTCTTTTTAATACAAGGATAATTTTCAATTGCATTTAATAATTTATCTTTTTCATCTTTATCACGAATAATATTGTCTATCATTAATGAATAAGTTTCCGAATGTACATTTTCAATCATAGTTTGAAATTGATAACATATTTGTGCTTCTAATACAGTGACTTCATTAATGAAACGCTTGCCTAAATTCATATTAACAATCGTATCACTGGCTGCAAAAAATGCTAAAACCATTTTAATAAAATGTTGGGAATTAGATGATAATTTTTTAAAGTCATCATAATCTCTACTAAAATCAATCTCTTCTGCTGTCCAAAATGCTGCTTGCATCTTTTTATACATTTCCCAGATATCTAATTCTCTAATAGGAAATACAGTAAGACGGCTATGAGAAGGATCCAACATATAATCAATTTCTATATCTTTTGAATTCATAATATAATATTAATATAATATTAATATTATATTTTTAAACTTAAATTTTATTGTTATAAAAATTTTTATTATTTATTTTATAATGTTCTTTTTAATTCATCAACTAATTTTTTGAGTTTTAAATATTTAGCTTTGTATTTAAGATATTTTTCTTTCATTGTCATTGTTCCATTAATAATATCACGTAATATTCTTCTTTTTTCCTTAACATGATTATCGTATGGATGACCTAATCTTGGTAAATCACGATTCATATCATTAATTATTCTATTTATCTTTGCATGACATGGTATTTTATTTGGAGTTTGTTCGTAACCATTATTTTTAAACGTATCTGTAGTTCTATCATAAAATAAACCACAATCTCTAATTGCATTATTCGTTAATTGATTATAATCATCTCTAATTCTTTTTTGGTCTGCGTCAGATAATGGTGGGAGTGGCGTGGTTGATACTGGTGTTAATGGTGTTGATGCGGGTGTGGCTCCATGTCTTGGAGCTCCCAACACTCGTGCGAATGATAATGTTGATGTGGCTGATGTGGCTGATGTGGCTGATGCTGGTGTTAATGGTGTTGATGCGGGTGTGGTTCCATGTCTTGGAGCTCCCCATACGGCTGATGCTGGTGTTGATGGTGTTGATGCGGGTGTGGTTCCATGTCTTGGAGCTCCCCATACGGCTGATGCTGGTGTTGATGGTGTTGATGAGACTGCTGTTGCTACTGCACCTGGTGCAATTTTATTTAATATAGATTCTAAAATTTGTATTTTGTCATTTTTAAGACCTTCCGCCGATGCTTTTTGCAATGTAGTTTTTTTAAAATGGTCAAGTAAATCTCTTATATTTTGTTCACATGCTTGTTTATCTGCGTCAGATTTTCTATCATATACATGTGGAATTATATTTTTAGTAGCTGGTTCATAGATTATACCACAATTATCTAATGTTTCCCTAACTAATTTATTAATTGTAGGTGAATCAAGTGCTGATGCATCTGGAAATCTCGTGGTCGGTGTGGCTCCAGGTCCTCCAGCTGGTGGTAATGGTCCTACTACTGCTCCAGCTGGTGGTAATGGTCCTCCAACTGCTCCAGCTGGTGGTAATGGTCCTCCAGCTGGTGGTAATGGTCCTCCAGCTGGTGGTAATGGTCCTCCAGCTGGCGGTAATGGTCCTCCAGCTGGTGGTAATGGTCCTCCAGCTGGTGGTAATGGTCCTCCTACTGCTATTGGAACTGCAACTGCAGCTCCTGCTGGTAGTCGTGGATATTGTAAACTGTTAATACCTAAATTATTATCAGAACTAATTAAAGGATTTGTTTGATCATTATATATTGTAGTAGTAATATAATTCATATTATTTGTATTAAATAACAATCCAAAATTAGCACCTACATTTGGATTAGTTAAATAAGCGGCAGGGGTTACATTTGTACTTATATTTGGAGTTGGATGTGATGGTGGTATTATTTTGTATATATTATTTGGGTTCGACATAAAATTTCTAAATATACCTAAATTATCAGGTTCTGTTCTAGGATTTAGTGCACGATTTAATGGGTTCCATTGAACTATAGGAGGTACAGCCCCATTATAAGTATTAAATTGTTGATTTAAAACAACAGGTTGATTGAGTGGTATATATTGTTGATAAAAGTTAACATCAGTATAAAATGGCATTTTTTGATTAAATATGTAATTACTTAATGTTTCTGCGCTGGTTGGGCAATTACTATCAACATTAGCTTGAGGTTGCACCGCATAATTTGGATTATTATGAGGCCCTGCATTATTACTTCTACATAATTCATCTCTTTGTGTTCTTGCTAAACCGTTATACCTATTTAACCTAAGATTATTTACTGCATTAGTTTCATCATACCATCCATAACATAAAGCTGGAACATTATAATATTTTATGTCAATTAAACTTTTTAATGCATTAGCTAAATAAAATTGAACTCTATCTGTAAGTTTTTGATAATAATTATTAATATTAATATTAGTAGGGTTTGGTATATTCATATTAGCGGCAACTAAATAAGTATTAAAACCCTGAGGAGGATTAGATGGTTGAATAATTAATATTCTATCATAATTATTATTAAGTGAATCTTGTTCTAATTCATAATAGGTATTTCTCTGAGGTTGAGTATATAATGTTTTATTAGGTAATACTTGTCTTAAGAAACTACATAACATATTAATACAAGTTCTTATTGAAAGTGAATATTCAGGATTAGTATTTTGATCAAGTGTCCATTGATAATGATTAGTATCTGGAATTGTTACAATACCATTTGGTAGATTAGCTACATTTTGAGGATATCTATATATATTAAATTCAAATGTTAAATCAGCATTAACATCTCTTTTTGCGATTAAATTAATTATACCATTAAGTCTACTTCTATAATTAGTTCTATCAGGAATTATATTATTTGATCCTGGTAATGGATTAACTGGTGGAATAAGATTAAATACTAATTGATTATGTGGATTTGGTGTTAATAAATCTCTAAGAATTAATAAATGTTTGCGAGCTGGGTCTAATTTATATATATCATTTCTAGTAAATTCATTTGTTTTTAATCTATTAAATTCAGAACGATCATCTCTACTAGTTTTAACATCATACAATTTACCACGTTCGGGTGCTGGTGCTGGTGCTGGTGTATATGTATCTAATATATCGCCAACATCAGGTAAATTAATACAAATCAAATTAGGATTACTTGATGCTATCTCTTTTTCCATAATCATAGAACAAATTATATCTGAAAATTCTTTTGACCCTTTACTTTCATAATCTCTACCTCGAAGGTAAAATTTATAAAAAATCCCATATATATATCTAAATCTATATGTTCCATTTGTAATAGTATAAGCTAATTCATGTATTATATGTGTTGCCAAATCTATATGCTTATTATTTAAATAACTATCATCTGATAAATATTCTTGAAATTGAGGAGTTTCTATTAAAATTCTAAGCCCTAGTGATAAATATATTGTAAAATATTCAATAACAATATGAGATACATAAAATTTATCTTCGTAACTAATAGTACTGCGTACATCTCTTAATAAATCATCAGCAGATAATAATGGAGGATTAACCATTTTACCTAATACTAATTTAAGTCTTCTACGCATAATGTGATATGGTGATGGTGGATTAGCTGTAGCAGTGTTAGGTATAAATCCTAATATATTATCACAATAGCTTTCTAACATTTGATTGAAAATCATATTAACAGTATCTGGTGTTGTTGGTATAAGATTAATATTAGCTGGAAGAAGATTAAAACGACATGTATTTCCAACAATGTGTGTTAAATTAATATTAGGTGCTCCTGGTGCTGGCGGTGCTACTCTTATATATTTTGTAGCATTTGTGTGTCCATTATTAATTATTAATCTTCTTTTATCTATAATTACTTGATTTAATGTTTGATTAATTAATCCTTCTAACATAGCTTCTTTATTAGCAAGAGCAACTGGTGCTGGAATAGGAGTTGCTACTGGTGCTATTCTAGGTAATGCATAATGTTGTTCTAATGGGTTTCCTCCTGCTATTCTACCCATATCTTCTAAATGATGTATTAATATTGTTCTATCTACTAGTGGCAATGCTGGTGGTGGTGGTGCGGCCATATATATATATATTATATTTTTTATTTATTCTATATTATTTTTTATAACCATACCATAAAACTGGCGTAAATGATGCAAATAAACACCATAAAGAACCAACCACTCTTTGTTCTTTATATATAAAAAAACTTATTAAAAATGATACTAATGATATGACTGATAATATAGTACCAGACTTTTTATCTGGTGTTCCAATATAAAATAGAAATACTAACATAAATAAAAATAGCATATACACCATAATTTTATTCTTCATTGTATTCCAATCCCATTCTAAGTGGTTATGTTCATTTGAGTATAGTGTAGTTAAAAAAGTTCCTTTTTTAACTTCACTTTCATAGATGTTAGCGATTATTCAAAAAGGAAAAATTCCTTTTTGAATAACACATAACACATTTTTAATAGTGCATCCATCATCTGATTTAAACTGTAATGAATATGCTGTTATTACAATTGCATAAATAACAGTTGATAATATAATTATTTGTTTTGTTATTAATGGTAAATCTTTATTTAATAATAATATTAAAATACTTAAGACAATTGGTTGAAGATGATTTAATACCATTCCTAGAACAGAAACAATTTTATTCATTTGATTACAAGTTTGATTTTCCCATAATAAAAATTCAATACCTTGCATCGATGAAACAAAACCAAAAAATAATCCGACCAATTTATCTGTTGATGTTCCTAAAGTTATTGTTAATATGGCGCCAATAATACCAATTAAAAATGTGCTTAAACTTGCTAACGGCGAAAAACACATATAATAATATTTATTTATATATTAATTATAATATTTCAAAATAGCTAGCCATTTCTTTTGAAAATATTATTTATTATTTTATATAATACTTGGATATTTCGGTTAATATTTATTCTCTCAATATATTATATATTATGGAACCACAATTAATTAGTAGAAAAGCAATTAAAAAAATATTAAAAAAGAAGTATTTTATTGAAGATAATTATTTCAATAAATCATTTAATTCTATAATTGATACAATTAAAATTAATTGGCTACCGATTTTAATAATTGTTGTAGCATTTTTTTTACTTATAACTTTATATATAGAACATCAAAATAAAAAAAAAAAATTTGAAAAGGAGAAAGCAGAATTAGAAAAATTACAGAATAAACTAAGAGAAAAATTTAATGACAATGATGATTTTAAATCAAAGTCTAATTATGAAAGCGAATATTATAAAATGCTACCAAGAGTGACAAATAACCCAGAAGTAATTGATTATATGTATTAACCATAGTTCACAAGCTGATAATAATATAAAAAATATTTTATTAATACTTAATAAAATATTTTTTAAGTTACCCTACCAGTAGGGTATTATTGTGAACCACGGTTAATATAATTGGGTAAAGTTGTGAACTATGGTTAATAAAATAAAATCTACTTAATTACTATAATAATTATATACAATCCGATAAATGTCGCGGTCCTTTTCCTTCTCAATTTCAGGCAATGATTCGTAAGGAACATCGAGTGGACCACCCTTAGCCCATGGACTCATCTTCAGCCACTTACGATGAATAATAGATGACATAACTTCAATTGTCTTGTGAGGATAAAAATTTATGCATGTGGAAACAAACAGAGCAATGTTATAATTAAATTCAAGAAATTCAGGATTTAGTTGATTACCATCAACATTGATATCAACATCAAGACCATCTTTTGTTTTCTTAATACGAGGCACATCACCATTTTGCTGAATGTATACTTTGCGCCATTGGTTATGCATGTCAATGGCACTCTTTGTTGCAATAGAGTGAGAATGATGATAATTACAAAGGCGAGATTCAATTACTTCATCAATGTTTTGAATAATAGAATTTTCAATTTCTTCCAAATTGTAATATGGTTGACTATAACATCCATGAGTAAAACTAGTTAAATGCAAAGGTGGAGGGCGCACACGAGGTTTCAAAGGTTCAGAAATAACAATAGGATTAATATTACTAATACTAGTATTACAAAAAGGAGGAGGAAGTACTTTAGGAGTTATTGACTTATCCGACATGGTAGTCATAATTGTTCTGATAATTACAATTTATAAGTATATATTTTTTCAATTTTTATTAAAGGTATTATGTGTTTACACAAATGGGTAATTCTCAGTATATTCGCAAAGCGAATAAAATTATTAATTACATTCGCTTTGCGAATATACTGAGAACCCAAAGATGTTATATTCGCTATGCGAATTATACATTCAAAACAACCGAAGGTTATTATTATCAATTTTGAATGGCGACTAACACAAATTAATCTTAAGTCATTTTAAATAATTAGTTAAATTATTTAAAAACTATAATATAGATATATTTATATGGAAAATTGTATTAGTATATATAATGAGTTCTTAGAAACAGTTAATAATCTTACCGGAAATGATGCATCAACCTTTAATAACAATATAGAACAACGTCTCAATAAATTCTATCAATCTCTTAATAATGATGACTTATTTACAATTTTTACAATGGCTAAAATCAAGGTTTTTTCTGCAAAAACTGAAGAAACGCATCAAGTATCGATTAGTTTATTTGATGAAAGTTTAAGTTTAAAACAAGTTTTTAATAATCAAACAGATATTGTTAAAAATAAATTATGGGAATTATTATTTAATTTATATATTCAACTTGAAAGAATTAATAATAATAATGCTAATAGAATTTCATCTCTTAAAGACACTTTAAAGAAAATGCGTCAAACTACTTCAACTAATGTAAAGAATGATATCTTTAAAAATGTTTTAAATGCAGATGTTAATAATACAACTAATAATATGTTAGACGATATCATCGGTTCATTCCAAAATGTTGTTGCAAATAAGGGCAATCCATTTGAAAGCATTATGGGTATAACTGAAATGATTACATCTAAATATGGAAGTAAGATTGAAAATGGTGAAGTTGAAATTGATAAAATTCTTGGTGGTATGGGAAGTCTTATAGGTAAGGGTGTGGCAAGTATGGGTGAAGAAAAGAAAGAAGAACCTGTTATTATCGATGATAACTTTAGCACAGCTGATGTTGATGTAGGTAAACAGGAAGAAGAACAAAAACCAGGTGGTATGTTTAACTTTGCAAAATTAGCACCATTAGCAGACATGGTAACAAAGATTAATGCAGTTAAAACTGAAGATGATATAAATGCATTAAAGAAGGACATGGATAATTTTATGGAAAAAGAATTAAAGGTTGATATGTCTCAATATAAAGAAAATATGGAAAAATTAGAAAAGAAATTAGAAGAAGCAAAATTAAAAGATAAACAAGTAGAAACAGCTGATACAACTCCCTCTATGGAGAATATTGATTAATCATAATGTATCAATTACTCTATCAACTGGTGGTTTATTTAAATCAATCATTGGTTTCACAATAGAATCAGATAAAATTTTTTTAATACTTAATTCTTTTATAATTGGTTTATAATGTCTTTCCTTTTTAATCTCTCTTGTGATTTTTTTTTCTTTAATTATTTTTAACGGTGGAAAACCTCCATTTGAACTCATTATAATATATATAATAATATATATTATAATTTTTAATCAAAATATACCATATTATTATTCGATGAATTATTAGGGGAATTAAGAGGAGAATTATTTGGAGAATTATTTGGAGAATTAAGAGGAGAATTATTTGGAGAATTAATAGTAGAATTATTTGTTCTTTTTTTAATAATATGATTTATATTACAACATTTTCCCCTATTAGATTTATCAGAACAAATAAATTCTAAATAATCATTATCATTTAATTTACCTTTAAAATTAATATATAAAATTCTATGTAGGGCGCATTTTTTACCTTTGAAATAAAAATTAATGTAATCTATTTTATTATGAGTAATATAACCTTTCCATAAAATACATTCATTAGTCGTATTTATAATACCCCCAGTTCTATTAATAATACGTTTTAAATCTTTTTCCAATAATAATTTATCAATTCTAATATTAGGTCTTTGTATATCAAGTAAATTATTTAATATATCAACCATTATACTAATATTAACTATAAAATATATTTATAAAATATAAATATATTTAATGGATGATAATCAAAAAAAACAAATAATATTTTATTTAAACAAATTTAGTGAATTAGGTAAGAAAAAACATTTAAAATTTTATAATAATTTAATGTGTCCCAAAGCTAGAGAACAACATTTAAATAAATATAAACTTGTCGGATATAAAGTTCCTGAATATTTAAATATAGTAGAAACTTTTAAAAATAGAGATACTTTTAAAAATAGAGATACTTTTAAAAATATAGATACTTATATAATTATATTAATTATATTCATTATTTTAATTATAATTATTTGTGATAGATTGAATATATTTTCTTTGGAATAGTATTTGCACCCTCAAAATCAAATTTAATAAAAATTGTTTTATTTAACATTGAACTACTTGTATATTTTTCTATTGTTTTTTCATTAACGCTAACTGGACCTGATGAAAAAATATATCTTACTACATTGTAATTATCATATACTACAATAGGATATGGAAACATATAACTTAATAATATTAATTCTAATATACCATCTGTATTGTAATTATTTTTTCTTAATCTACTTAAAGTGCTTGTAAATATATTTTTAGATAATAAATTTTTATCCAATTCAATATAACGACTGATATCTTTCTTTAATTCTTCATTAAATACATTACCAACTAAATAATCGATTAAATTAGCCTTAAATAAATTAGTTAATATATTTTGTAAATCTGATTCATATCCTAAATTTCTAGATTCTTTATCATATAATGGATTTAACATCCAATAATAGCCATTAACATAAGCTCTAATTATACTATTTTTATTACTTATAATTTCTTGAATAACTTCTTTTCCTAATTCAACTGCTTCTGGTATATCTACATCAATTACGGATTCTTGTTTTCCCATTCTACGTTTACCTAATTGAGGAATACTATCCTTTCCGAATAATTCTGTCATAATTTTTTTAATATTAAAGTTAGATGTTTTAATAATCTTTTGATTAGGTCTATCACTGAATACTGTATAATCTACTACATCGCTTACATAATAATTTTCCTCTTGAATTATTTCTTTGAATTTTATGCCATCCATTATCATTTCTTCTACTAACTTTGATAGATTTGATAATAAATCATTTTTAAACATAACAAAATGACATGTATTATTAATAAAAGAACAATGTAAATTAGTATTACATTTGTCTTTATTTTTATTTACAGAACAATATTCTCTAACATTAGAAACATTAAAATTACTTAAATTAGGTAATTCTTTTATAATTTCAATAAATTTATTTGATTTACCTTTATTTTCTATCATACCTAATAATATAGTCATTAGTTCTTTTCTTTTATTCTTTTTATTTATATTAGGATTTCTAACAATACCAATTATACTATTAAGTAATGATGAGTTATTTTGTAAATACAATGATAATTCTAATCTAAATAAATTATAGGCTTCATTTCTATATAATCTATTTTTAATATTAATTGTTCTATTATCATAAGGTATATCATTATTATTAATTGCATTATCAATAACCTCTTCTAATGATTGAAATTCATACCCTAATCCATGCTTTTTAAATGACGATGATGCGACAAATTCATTTTTAATTGGCACTATTAAATTGTTAAGTAATAAAATAGATGTAATATTATATTTATTGTCTTTATAATTATTATAATATACACTCTTAGGAACATAATTAAATTCTGGTGCTAATTTATTAATCTTATTTAATAATTTAATTGTATCATCTAAATCAAATAAATCAGATGATTTAATAGAGCTAACATTATTTATATTAATATCGAGTAATGAGCCAGATGGTTTAACAGGTAATAATAATCCATTATCTAATTTAACATATCTTACCTTATTTCTCATATCAATAATTTGTTTTTTAATTCCAATTTCTTTATTTAATTGTAAAATATTTTTAGCAGTAATATTATAAGTTTTATTTATTTTAAATATAAAACTTTCTATACAGCTCAAACCATAATATTTAATTAATTCATCTATTATTTTACCTTCTTTGTTATATTTTTTACTTAAAATAATTTTCTTATCTTTAGGTCCTTTCCTGACATTATATACAGGGAAATAATAGCGCCCATCTTTAATTAATATAACGCAGTCTCTATCTTCATTAATATTATTATAATTTTCATCATTAAGACACTGTAAGTAATAATTTTCAATAATAACATCTTTTTCGAGAGCTTTCTTTATTACTTTAATTTTTTTATCAAATACAAAATAAAATAAACCTTTTTCTGAAATAACACCAGGGATTGATAATAATTCACCCATGATATCATATTCTAAATAATTACTATTTTTAATATAATTAATATAACTATCTCTATCTTTGAACATACTCTTTATATCACCATTATTTAAATATGTAAATATATTATCATTATCATCATTTTTAATTGTATTTATAGCTAGTTCTTTAATTTCATTAATATTTTTATCGAATATATTTGATATTGCAGCAAGGAAATTATAAGCAGGATCTTTGACTGTATATTTAAAATAATATCCAGTTGTTGATTCAACTAAATAATGATTTTTAATAATATAAGTATTTTTCCAAATATTGTTGAAAAATTGATTGAGATATTTAGGGAGAAAAATAAATCTGCCATCTTGAACCTTATTTGTATCCTGAAGAATGTAAACTTTGTCTCCAATATCTTCTTTTGGTTTTTCTTCTACTAATTCTTTTGCTTTTTGACCAATACATTGATTAAAATATGTTAATTTCTTTTTATTTGTAGTATTACTTTGGTCTTTCTTAAAACAACAGGGCATACATAAATCATTTGGATTATTACTCTTTGATAAGAAACCAACAAAACAATGTTCATTATTATCATCAGGATCACAAGTATAGAAATTAAATGTCCCATTATCACCAGGTAATCTAACTGCTTTTATTATAACTTCTTTCTTCTTTCCTTTATCTACAATAATTGATTTCTTTTCAAAATTATTAGTCTTTGGATTTAATTTATAACCTCTTTTAATTAGTTCTTTAGTGTTTTCAGAAGAAACTACTAAAGGTTGGCGTTTTTTATCATCCCCACTATTTTGACAACTACGAGACCATTGATTTTGTCCTTCTTCTGGTTTAAAACCTAAACGTTTCTTATCAAGTGCAGTAGTTTGTTTAATAGCAGAACTTCCAGCTTCATAATTAACAATATCATTAACTTTATTTCTTCTTTTAGCAATTTTAGTAAGTTTGCTTAACATTTCTTTTATTTTCATATATTTTGGATTTTTATTAATATAAATTTCAATGTATAAATATAATAAAACTTTGATAAACATAATAATTTCATCTAATTGTTCTCTACTACGGGCACCTGCTATACGTATTTTATAATTATCAGGTGTTCTACCTTGAATATCTATACCAATACCTGGAGGTTTAGATTTAGGTAAAGATTTAATTTTAGCTAATGATTTCTTAATTTTACCTAAAACTTTACCATATTTTTTTCTAACAATATCTAATTCCTCAGCA